>Ga0208695_1000062_pt1 | contig 146016 bp, 141 predicted proteins | sample AD_UKC111_MetaG_FD_184449 | JGI IMG/M metagenome (GOLD analysis project Ga0208695, IMG submission 184449) | Active sludge microbial communities of municipal wastewater-treating anaerobic digesters from Hong Kong - AD_UKC111_MetaG (SPAdes)... | ecosystem: Engineered > Bioreactor > Anaerobic >...
GCGTGATGAAGAGCGAGGCGGCGAACTGGGATATAATGGGATTTTGTTACACTTCATCCCATTATATCCCAGTTCGAAACCCACAAATTGTACGAGAAAAATGTGTCAAGTAATATTGACAATATCAATCGGTGTTTGACATCTGCTGGTACACATTTTCCAGAATGGTAGCTGATGTTGCACCACCGGTAGATGAAGACCTTAACTATTTCGAATCGCAAGGCTCCATACTCTCTTGTCTTGCCTGCGGTAAATACTTCGTACGGCATTCAAGCCGTCAATTATATTGCAATAATTGGGACTGTCAAGCCGAGCGTAATCGAAGAAACAGACGTGCCAGCTATGCTCGCAAGAAGGCTGCTGAAGTAAGTACGCCGAAGCCTTCAATTCCATTCTGGAGTATCGAGAAGAACTAATGCTTCAAAACTAGCGGATGAAATATATGACCGCAACCTGTATTTACAAAAGAACGGTAAAAAGGCACAATATACCAAGATTAGAGCGCGCTGCGGGCATTACCTGGAAATGTTTGAAGCGCTCTCCGGCAACTATATTAAATTGAAGCAGCAGTAAATATTATAAAGGGCTAATGTTATCACGGAATGTTATTAAAGACGAGGAGAAAGTTTGTTATGAAAGGTATTATCAAAGGGCAAGTTCATGCCCATAAAGCGCCTGATGGTACGGAGTATTTACATAGCCATGACAATGAACATAAACACAGTCATCAGAATACAAAAATGGTATTAAACCGATTATCCCGTGCAATCGGCCATTTAGAATCAGTAAAACGAATGGTGGAAGACGGAAGAGATTGTAGCGAAGTGCTAATCCAATTATCTGCAGTTATCTCTGCGCTGAACAATACTGGCAAGGTAATATTGAAGGACCATATGGAACACTGTATTGTGGATGCAGTTGAATTAGGTGATAAAGCTGCTATCGATAATCTTGCTAAAGCCATTGATCGCTTTATTAAATAAATATTATATCCCTATCCGGGGCATGCAAAATAGAAAAAACAGATAAGTACGAACCGTGCTGTTTACCACAACACCATGAAAATGCGCATTTTTGAGGAATCAAAGATGTGCATTTTTCTATCCCCCCTGAGGGCTTGCGAGACATTCGATTAGTTATATAATTGTTTTGATATATAAACTTGGGTCTTGCTATCAATTAATGAGAAACCTTGATGTCCTTACTGATAAGGGGGTGATTTTGTGGACATAAATGAAATCCGGGAAAAATGGAGTCTAAAACAAAAAAATAAACAAGCCAGTGTGGACATGTGGAACTCGATGGCAGAGAGTTTTGGTGATTTTATTGTGCCAAATTTTAAGGATAATACTTTTTTGAAATTAATAGAAAGAAATAACATGCTAAATCGTGAAGGACTTGTCTTGGATGTGGGTTGTGGGACAGGACAATATGCGTTGGCTATAGCTGAGCGTTGCCAACATGTAACTGGGGTTGATCTATCTCCTGAAATGATTAATATCGCCAAACAAAAGGCTTTGGATTACAAAATCCAAAACACTGATTTTTACTGTAGAGATTGGCATGATTTGGATATTGAAAAATCCGGGTACTTACATAAATTTGATTTGGTATTTGCTCATATGACACCTGCAATCCAGAGTGGGGATACCTTTGAGAAGCTATCTGCAGCATCTAAAGGCTGGTGTGTGTTGGCCAAACCAATTAAACGAACAGACCCAGTTTCTGACGCAGCTAAAGAGTTAGTTGGCATCAGGGAGCGAAGAGAAAGCTGCGATGAGGAAATCCTGTTTGCTTTTGAAATGTTATGGAGACAGGGATACCTTCCGCAACTGGAGTATGAAAAGCAAATCTGGAAGATGAAAAAGACTCTTGATGATGCTTATGGTTTATATGTTAATCGTCTTAAGACCTATAAGGACATCACCTTGGAGGAAGAAGAAAAGGTTAAGGCCTATTTAAGAACTTTGTCTAGCGATGGTTTTGTAAACGAAAATGTTGATACAACTGTAGCAACATTGTTTTGGCATGTTTAATTATTGATCAAAGGAGATGATGGATTATGGGGAAAACAGATTGGCAGAAGGCGGTGGAGTTTCACGGCCATTCCTGTCCTGGCCTTGCCATTGGTTATAAAGCTGCCGAGGCTGCAAAAGAAAAGATGGGCATTACGTTTGCTTCGGATGAAGAGGTAGTATGCGTCACTGAAAATGATGCTTGTGGTGTTGATGCTATCCAGTTGCTCACGGGTTGTAGCATCGGCAAGGGGAATCTGATTTATAGGGGTACAGGCAAAATGGCTTTCAGCTTTTTTAACAGAAAGAATGGCGAAAGCTTGCGAATGATTATTAAACCTTTTAAAGGGGAAATGGACAGGAAAGAACGCCAGGAATATATTCTAAATTCACCAGTGGATGAAATATTTGATTTCATGAAGCCTGCTTTTAGTTTGCCTGAGACAGCAAGAATTTTTACTTCTGTTGTCTGTGAATCTTGCGGGGAAAGTGCACCGGAGCACAAAATGCGATTGCAGGATGGGAAGAAGGTTTGCTTGGACTGTTTTAAGGAATATAGCAGAGGATGGTAGTTAAGCTCAAAGGGATGGAAAAATTGAAAAATCAAACAACTTCTAATTTTAATATTAACGAGACAGATATATACCTGAGATATACAGGAAGAAAAAAACTGGTTCTTGTAGTGCTGGCATGTTTAATAATTTTAGTAGCGATAGTTGCAGTGAATGCGGGTTCGATGAATTTAAATCTGTATCAGGTTATCCAATCGATTTTGGGAAATGGCAGTAATGTATCGGATGTCGTAATCTGGCGGATTCGTCTGCCCAGGATACTGGCGGCTATTATTGCCGGTGCTGGATTATCCGTCGCCGGTTGTGTCATGCAAAACAATCTCAGAAATCCGCTGGCTTCACCATCCACCCTTGGCATATCCAATGCTGCAGCTTTTGGAGCTAATTTGGCCATTATTGTTTTTGGCGCAGGCAGTATTTCAAGTACTAGTACAGATGCGGTAACCATCAACAATCCATATTTGGTAACGGTTTCCGCTTTTATTTGTTCAATGATAGCTACGATGGTTATTCTGCTTCTGGCTAGAATACGGAGTTTTTCACCTGAGGCAATGGTTCTTTCTGGTGTGGCGCTGAGTTCACTATTTTCTGCAGGAACAATCCTAATCCAATATTTTGCCCAGGACTTTCAGATTGCCGCAGTAGTATTCTGGACATTTGGCGACCTGGGGAGGATCGCTTGGCCTGAAGTTTCTATTTTAACCTGTCTTATTGGCGTAGCATTTATCTATTTTATGTCCAAAAGATGGGACTACAACGCTCTGGACAGCGGAGAAGAAACTGCTAAAAGTCTAGGGGTTAATGTGGAAAGAGTCAGACAGGGAGGAATGTTTGTATCGTCCCTGATTGCGGCTGTTGCTGTTTCTTTTTTAGGCATTATTGGTTTTATCGGTCTTGTTGGTCCCCAAATTATGCGAAGAATTATTGGAGGGGATCACCGTTATCTTATACCTGCCTCGGCGTTGATGGGTTCGCTACTACTGCTTATTTCGGATACTATCGCTAGAACAATGGTATCTCCTGTAGTGCTTCCTGTCGGAGCTATAACCTCTTTCTTTGGAGCACCATTGTTTCTTTATTTGCTGGTAAGGGGGTATCAAAAGAAATGATCTTATCAGTGAATGAACTGGCTTTTACTTATCCCAGCCATTCAGTTTTACAGAAGATTAACTTTTCTATTTGCAAGGGGAATTTCCTTGCTGTCCTTGGTGTTAATGGCACTGGGAAGTCTACCCTCTTAAAATGCATCAATCGGGTTTTAAAGCCTTGTGCAGGTGCGGTTTTTATTCAGAACGACGAGGTAGGCAAACTCAGTCAAAGAGAAATTGCTAAAAGAATTGGTTATGTAGCCCAGTGCCAAGAAAGTGTCTGTATGACAGTTTATGATGCAGTGCTACTGGGGAGAAAACCCTATATACAATGGGAGGCTTCCAAGAAGGATCTTGAAATTACCCATAAAGCTTTAAAAATGCTTGAGTTGGAGGAATACTCCTTAAGGTACCTGAATGAATTAAGCGGTGGAGAACAGCAAAAAGTGGTCATAGCCAGAGCGTTGGCTCAAGAGCCGAATCTTCTTCTACTAGACGAGCCAACCAGTAGTCTGGATCTAAAGAATCAACTTGAAGTCGTTAAGATCATTAAAAGAGTTGTCAGAAACCAGCAAATCGGTGCGGTGGTCAGCATGCATGATTTGAATCTGGCCATTCGCTTTGCTGATAAGTTCCTGTTATTGAAAAATGGCGAGATTTTTGCCGCTGGCGGATTGGAAGTGATGACTCCGGAAAATATCGAAAGCGTTTACTCAATATCGGTTAAAGTCAAAGAAATCGATGGCATTCCGGTTGTGGTTCCGGTATAGTTCTGCAAACAAAAACTTTATTAAAATTGGAGGATCATGATGAAAAAAAAGATTATTACTCTAATTGTTGCGCTATTATTTTGTATGACATTTCTCTTAAGTGGGTGTTCTTCCCAAACTTCTCAGACAGCACCCTCAAAAATCACGATAACTGATACATTGGGGAGACAAGTTGAAATTAACGGAGTGGCCAAAAAAGTGGTAGCCATTGGACCGGGTGCATTAAGGCTCTGCTGCTATTTTAATAATCCTGATATTTTTGCAGGAATTGAACAAATGGAAATAGATAGTCCGACAGGCAGACCATACCTTTATGCCAATCCAACGCTCACTACGCTGCCGGTGATTGGTCCGGGAGGCCCCAATAATGCTCCAGATCCTGAAAAACTCCTGGCGGTAAAACCGGATGTGATTTTTACAACTTATGCTGCCGATAAAGCCGCTGCGGATAATTTGCAGTCAAAAACAGGAATCCCTGTTATCGCGTTAAGTTATGGAAAAACGTCGACTTTCGATCCGCAGGTTAACGCTTCCTTAATGCTTATAGGAAAAATTATTGGTATGGATAAAAGAGCTCAGGAACTGGTTGGACTGATGGATGGGTTTAAAGCTGATCTGGACACAAGAACAAAGGACATAGCCCAGGATAAGAAACCCTCTGCCTATGTCGGGGGTCTGGGAATGAAGGGAACCCATGGGATTGAAAGCACCCAGGGCAATTACTCGTTGTTTAATGCTGTCCATGCCAAGAATGTGGTGGATGAGACAGGAAAGACTGGTTCGTTGATGATTGATAAGGAACAGTTGATCAAGTGGAATCCTGATATAATTTTTATTGATGGTGGCGGATATCCGTCAGTACTTGAGGATTATAAGAAAAACACGCAATTCTATGAGACATTGTCCGCTGTGAAAAACGGACAACTATATTTGACTCTGCCGTATAATTTTTACACAACAAATATCGATACAGCGATTGCTGATGCTTACTATATCGGGAAGATACTCTATCCTGAACAGTTCAAGGATGTTGATCCTGCGAAAAAGGCAGACGAAATATATAAGCTCCTTTTGGGGAAAGAAATTTATACGCAAATGGCTAAGGACTTCGGCGGTTTTAAACAGGTCGTATTGAAATGAAAATAACAGTCTTATACGTCAGTGTCACTGGTAATACAGAGAAAATGGTAGGATATATCAGAGATGGTATCGAAGAGACGGACAACATGGAAGTAAGGTTGATGAATCTTAATCAGAAAGAAACCGTAGATTTTAGTTTTGTTAAAGACAGTAGCGCGATAATTATTGGAACCCCTGCATATGTGGCTGATATGAGCTGGCAATTAAAAAAATGGTTTGATACGGATTGGAATTGTGATTTAGCGGGAAAGCTAGGAGCAGCTTTTGCTACAGCAAATTGTATGCATGGTGGAGCAGATTTGGCCATCTCGAGTGTTTTACGGCATATGCTGGTCAAAGGTATGCTGGTATATTCATCCGGTGCAGGATGTGGGAGGCCGTTTATTCATTTAGGGCCTGTTGCCCTAAGGGATGATTTGGATGGAAAAAGAGAACTGTTTCAGTTATTCGGGAAACGGATCGCCGAAAAAGCGATCGAACTGTTTGGTGAAAAATGAGTAGCTGACCAATAGTGCCTAAAAAATGATTAATATCAAGTCCGAACATGGTAACTTGACAGCGAACTGTACTCTATATACAACGAAGACCTGGCATGTATATAAGTAATCCTTACTCCATTGCCGGGTTCTCTTGTTTTATGTCGTAGTGTTTAAGCTTACGCGGTTTTATATTGGCTGAGACCCTTTGAAAATCAGGCAAAAACGGTAAGATGCAATGCAGCAGTAGTGTTCCTGATCTGGCTCTAATCGATGGATGGTTGTCAGCACCGAAATAAAAAATCTTGCTTTAGTCGATATGGCATTAGACAAAATTCATAAGTTTAAGTCAAAGTGGTTGTTTATGCATAAAATGCACACCCCTAAAAAATACTCACCCCAGTCCGGCAAATCGTTTGACATTAGACGAAGGGGTGTGGATTTTATCATTTTATTGTTCTTAATCCAGTCGAGGCGAAGAGAAGCAAACTCTGGATAAACTTAAAATGGTGACATATTATATTCTTTTAGTATTAGTTTCCTGGGTATATAAAAACCCACACTGAAAATATATACTTCAGTGAGGGCTTTATTTGCTCCGCTTAAAGAGAGTCGGTCAAAAATTTATTTTTTTTAAATCCCTAAGTTGAACTCCCTTTAAGTAACGGTTTTATTTATTACATCGTTATTGATATCCATTATAACAATTAGTATTTCAAACAACTTAAGAAAAGCAGCTTTCTTTGACTAAGAAGCTTTAATGGACTTATCAGTGAACTGGAACCTTGTAAAGATGTTCTTTGTATGATATGTAACCTAAATCTTCTTTGATTTAGGGAAGGGAGAGTACCTATTTTAGAGCCGTCAGCAAGACTACCACATATTAGTAAAACATAGTTAACTTTTTACCATCAGTTTCCTTATTTCCCTTCTCTAATTGGGCTGTTAAATCCCTTGCAGCTAATGACAAAGCCTCTATTCTACCACCATTTATTTAATGCCGATATAAATTCATTAAAAAAGAGTATCATACGATACTCTCATTTAGCTCTATTATTTCAATATAAAATTCTCCACCGTCAAAAGTTCCGTCAAGCCGTCCGACAACGACTGTTCCATCCTCACAAATAGTATCTACCATCTGCAATCCGCTATGCTTTACATTCACGGCATTTTTCCCTAACATGTTCTTTATTATGTAATTTACAGCAAAATTTGCTTCCTCAAAGGTATAGTAAATATCTTTTTCATCTATACGTGAATACTCTGCTTCTTCTCCATTCACACTAAATCTTACCTTTAAATCACTCATTCAATCACCTTATTCCTTTCTCCGCTCATGATTTATTCCCTGAAGAATAAGTAATTCTCGGGTTAAACTATGTACTTTACGTACATCAAACATAGTTCCCTTTTAAAACTGCGTGTTTTCTTGATTTGTCCATTCAATCGGAAATTCTTTAGAATAGAATTAGAAGAAATTGTATAGCCTGATAATTTTATTATACAATATTCGAGTCAAAAAATCAATAATTATGTAATTTTATGGAGTTTACTTTAATTATGTGATTATTAATTATAACAATGATGATGGAATAAAACATTAGAGCTGTTGCAAAACTACTTTAAATGTAGTATGCAACAGCCCTTATTATCATAAAATTATATTTTGGCTATAAAATTTTTATATTTTGGAGAGTTTGGCTTGTAATCTGCCTGTACTTCAAACTGCTTATCACCAAGTATTTCAATATCATCAATGCAGCTTAATTTGAATTGCCCCCACTTGGGAATGTGATTCTTTTCATTTGAACTTCCGGCAGTTTGATATATATCTACAAGAATGTTTCCGGTATAATAGTTTATATACATTGCATGTGAATTGCCGATTCTTTCTCCTGCTTCAGTACTATCCGGACTATTATATCGGAATTTAACAGGCTTTCTTTGACTTATTGCTTTTATTAAAGTCTCCTTAATGTATTCATTATACATAATATCACCCTCCCAATTTCCTAATTCTCCATTTGAAGGTAAATTCCTGCTATTTTTAAAAATTTTTTAAATGCTGCAGCATTATTATATATTATATTCTTATGAATCATAGAACTCCTTGATTAAAAAAACTTAAAAAAAAGAGAGCTTTACCAGCTCTCTATTAGGGAGAAATCGATGTACTGTGAAACATTTATCTCTCTATATATGTTTCATTTGCTTTAACATTGACCTTTTTAACATTCTATAATTTAAGTTTTAAAAAAGTGTGAATAATTTGTAAAATGTAATAATCAGCACTAAAAAAGGAAACCCTCAAAATAAATATCCGGTTCCCTCTTTTAGGATAATTGCAAAGTTTATCGTAATATAATTTACCCACAAAATTACATATTTAATCAAATTAATAAATAAAACTCAACATTCTACTTCTTCCTTCGGCAGGAACAAATCACCATTTCCCGTAAATCCAAATAATAACTTACTGTTTTTGATATTCTTAATGTTATTTACTATAATACTTCCAAGGTTTGTATCATATTCTTTTGTTTCAATGGAACAAGCCGCAGTGCCATATCCATACCATTCACCCGGACTATAATACGTGGGCATTTCATAAAAAATTTCCACGATGGCTTCAAACTCTTTTGCTCTAAGTTTACCCTTCCACCTTTCCATAACATTGCCCCCTTGAAAAATATTATAATCCAATTATACCATATTTTCCCCATTAGTCAAACACTTTTAAGTATATTTTTCCAATTTATATCTTTATTTTACATGTTTTTCTATCATTTGCATACTTTTTTATTCATATTTATGCACATATTCATATACATAATTCATATTCAACATGTTTATATTCATATTCAACATGTTTATATTCAATATTCATATTCAATATTTTATATTTAACATATTAATATTTTCACAGCATAGCATTTATTTCTTCACTGTCTTTCTCTGCAACCGTTCCAACCTATGCTTTAAGTCCTTATAGTATATTTTCCTTAACAAATCACTGCCCAAGCAGATATCAAAAGCTTTTTCGGTTATTTCTTTCGCACCGGCAATATCTCTAACCCTATGCTCATAGTGTTTGGCAAGCTGTATCATTATTGGAATATTAGGAGTTTTTGACGATTTCAGAATCAATTCAAAGCATTGTGTTATTCTGTCATAATCTCCTCCGTTTTTGTACAATGATATAAGCTCTTTTAATGCTTCAATCCTTACCATTGCATTATTTGAGTCGGAACAATGCTTATAGCAATTCTCAGCCTTCATATAATCCATAACTTTATTATAAATCCTTGCTGCACCAAACAATTCACTATAATCGGACGCTTCTTCCAAAGGATCATTTAACAACCTACCTATTTTCACAAAAAGTGCCACCATTGAAATGATATCTAATTTGTTGTGTTCTAATACCCTCTTCATGTCTTTTGCATTACGGTCATTAACATATTTGAAATAGGCTGCCGGTATAAGATAACCGGGTATGTCATCATTTCTTTTAAGCCCAAGCAAATTTTCCTCAAGAGATATAAGCCTGCAGCTTTGAAGCTTCCTTTTCCATATAGTCCTGGATATATGAAGCAAATCCAAATGTACCGGATCATTTAGCCTTAGTTTTATTCTATTTGATATAAATCTTGAATTTAAAAGATTCCAGTCAAATGACTTGCCGTTAAATGTTATAAGCCCCTTCCTTGAAGCAAGTTCATTTTCCAAATAGCTGAGCATGGCTGGTTCCTCGTCATAGTCCCTCATAAAAAGCTGTTTTACAACAAAATTCTCTTTATCAAAGTATCCTATGCCTACTAGAAAAGCCATCGTCCCCGCACCGCCAAGACCGGTTGTCTCAGTATCGAGAAATATCATGTCTTCAAGAGCGAGTTTGCTTTTGCTGTTAAAAGCTTTTATTAAATAATCGAAATCCAGATTTGTAAAATCCTCCAGCATACAATTGCCATGGACATATTTAAGAGGGTACTGACTTTTATGCATGAAAAATGACCCTAAATGACTGCTCTCAATAGTTCCATCCACGAGCCTGTCTATATCGAATGTATTTGCAGCTACGGATGTATTATTAACTCCATATGAGCCGTTCATACTTTCTGTACCTTCTATCGCAGCAGTCTCTTTAAGCTTTTGTTTCTCAACATATTGCTTTAGTTTGCTTCTCAAATCGGAATACATATTCATGCCCCACCAAATCCAAAATTTGATTTTTAATTATCCTTTTTTAATTATCCCTTAAAGTATAGCCTATTAGTTTAAGTGTTAAAAGCTTGGGATTGCCGCTGCCTGAAAACTCGTTGAGAGGCCCTACACATGACGGGCAGCCGCATTCGCATTCACACTGCTCAATCATTTTGCCTGCAGCGATAAACAATTCCTTATGGATGCTGTATAGCTTTTCACTAAATCCCACTCCCCCGGGATAGCTGTCATAGATATAAAGTGTCGGCTTAGCGGTAAAAGGAGCCTTCACCTGGTATACTACCCTTATGTCTCCGGGATCGCACATGAGGTAAATTGGGGCACAGTTGGCAATTATATTCGATAAACCAAGAAGTCCGTTTTGTATTTCCAATTGGGACATGCCCATGGTAGCTTCTTCCGAAAAGCTTATCCAATAAGAAGTTGTGTGCATTTCAAGTTCGGGAAGATTTACAGGCCCTGAGCCTATGTTCTCATGGGTATAGAGCTTTATCTTTTTAAACATTGTTACTATGGAAGATACCGTTACCTCTCCGCTATACCTGTCCGTAAGCTTTCCCTCTTCGCTTCTGAATACATCAATAACCTTCATGTCAACCGCCAGATTGGCATCGGTATAGTAATCCACATCAACCTTCCTGACATATGCTTTCTTATCGTCAAAATCCAGCTCTTCTACTTGATATTGCTGGCCCTCATGCATATATATGGCTTCCTCATGAAGAAGCATGGGAGCACTGAATCTGTCCGTTTCTCCAATCACTCTGTGTTTCGGTTCCGATATGTCTATTATAATAAAATTCTCATTTGAAGCACTTCTAAGGGATATATCACCTGCCGGGAAAACATCGCTCATCCAATACCATCTTGAACCTACATGCCTTAAAATCTTGGCATCTTCCATAAATGACAGTATTTCTGCCGTTGTTTCAACTCCAAACTTCTCGTCATCGGTAAATGGGAGTTCAAAAGCGGCACATTTTATATGATTATAGAGTATTGCCAGATTATCGGGATTAATAAGCCCATATTCGGGGCTCTTTTCAAAAAAATAATCGCTGTTGTTCACAATGTACTGGTCTAGAGGGCTGCTACTGGCAATCAAGAACGCAGCAGAAACGCTGTTCCTTCTGCCTGCTCTTCCGGCCTGCTGCCAGGTACTGGATATACTGCCGGGATATCCGCATATGACACATGCCTCTAAATTACCTATATCAATACCGAGTTCAAGGGCATTGGTACTCACTACACCTGTTACACTGCCATCTCTAAGTCCTCTTTCTATTTCACGCCTAAGGCTTGGAAGATATCCTCCTCTATATCCCCTTACCCTTTGCTCTCCTTCAAATTTATTTGCATAAATATCCTTGAGATATGTTACCAAAACTTCAACATTTAGCCTGCTTCTTGTAAATACTATTGTTTGTATGTTGTTTCTTACAAGGTTCTGAGCCAGCATTTTGGCTTCTATGGTACTGCTTTTTCTGATTCCCAACTCCTTATTGACAACAGGTGGATTATAAAAAATAAAATGCTTTTTTCCCATGGGAGCCCCATTATTGTCAACAAGCACAACATCCTCTCCCGTAATTCCCGATGCCAGTTCATCCGGGTTGGCTATTGTAGCCGAGCAGTATATAAACCTGGGGTTGGAGCCGTAGAATTTGCATATTCTCTTGAGTCTTCTTATTACATTTGCCAGATGGCTCCCGAATACGCCTCTGTAATGATGTATCTCATCAATTACAATAAACTTGAGGTTCTCAAACAGCTTGTTCCATTTCGTATGATGAGGAAGTATTCCACTGTGAAGCATATCGGGATTTGTAACAACTATATGCCCCGCCTGCCTTATTGCCTTTCTGGCCGTTTGAGGAGTATCCCCGTCATAGGTATATGTCTTTATGTCCACACCTACCTCGGTTATAAGTTCATGCAGCTCAGTGGTCTGGTCCTGAGAAAGTGCTTTTGTTGGAAAAAGAAAAATTGCTCTTGATTCAGGATCCTTTAATATATTGTTTATAACAGGTATGTTGTAGCACATGGTTTTACCCGATGCCGTAGGAGTCACCACAACAACATTTTTATTATTTTCCACTTCGCTTACCGCAGTAGCCTGATGAGAATAAAGCCTTGTTATTCCTCTTCTTTTGAGTGCTTCCTTTAGTCTGTTATCCACACACTCGGGAAACTCCGAGTAAACAGCATCCTTAGGAGGTATTTCAATCCAAGCTGTTATGTTCTTCATCATCTCTTCAGAATTTTTAATATTATCCAAAATTTGTTCAAGATTCATACTTCTTCTCCACTAACATTTATCATTTGATTTTTAGATCAATTGTTCTCCCATATTCATTATAATGATTTCTTTATTTAATTAACAGCTATAATTTATTATTACATTAAATACATCATTAATCTTTTACATCATTAATCTTTCAATTAGCAGAACAAAATAAACGACGAATTACCTGAATTTTGCAGCATATATGACAAAACAACAGTTTTTTACACATAAATGCTTTATATTCCTTTATTTTTTATATCTATTATTGAAGAATGTGCTTAATTAATATATAATTCATTTAAGGGAGAATTTATCATAAGAGAATTTATCATATTTAGGCATTTCAAGAAATACTTTACTTGAGTATTTTTTTATAAAACAATTATTTCCGGTTTTGAAATGCCTCATTGGTCAGTTGATTGTTTTTAATACCTAACATATGGAGGTTGTCAATTGAGCAGTTCAAATTTTTTTGGTAGAGATAAGTTATCCAGAGAAAATTTAAAATCATTTATTGAGGGAATGCGTCAAGGAGACAATGAATCCAGAAACGATTTTATTGATGAAAACAAAACTTTTATCCTTAAAGTCGTATCAACCGCATTAAAAAAATCGACACTGCCCCAAAACAGCAAGGAATTTGAAATAGGCCTGGCATCATTCAATTATGCCATTGATACCTATGATTTTAACAGTGATGATGACTTTTTGTCCTATGCAGAAAAAGTTATTAAAAATTCCATATATGATTATATAAAACTTTCAGGCAATAACTTACAGAATTCTGCTGCTAAAATTGAAAATGAGTACTTATATAGAGATTCTGAAAACAAGAATGAAATCTGCGATTTTAAGCTTAAACTGTGGAAGCTGGATATTACTTTAGATTCATTAGTTGAGGTAACCCCAAATGATAATGAATCCATCATAACTTCAATTTCCATAGCCCGAAGGCTTTTATCAAACCGTGATATTTGCAATAAGATATTATCTAAAGCAGGTATCCCATATGATCAATTGGATAAAGATACTAGAAACAATAAAAAATTCATTGAGAAACATAAAGCGTACATAATTGCCCTCATGCTTATATTAAGCAGCGATATGGGAATATTAAAAAGCTATCTTAAAAATGTTGAGTCGGGTAATAGATCCTCCGATAATATCGGAATTATTCTCGAAATATTTAAAGATAAAGCGTTATTTTTTACACTTCAGGGTAAATTTACTATTAACCATATTAAAATCACACCTGACACTTATATAGGCAAGCAAGTTTTAATAAACGTTAACAACACCAAAAGAACTTCAAATATTGCAAGATACTCTGTATTCGCTGCAGGCTTTTTTGCTGTGACCCTAACTGTTCTTTTGGGTTTCACTTATTTTTCTCGGGACGATGCAACAACTGTTCATTCACCGGAAGACGGAAATTCAAATTATACTGCCATAATTAGCGAAAATGAAGAACAAAACACGTCGATTCCGGCTGCAACAGTTACTTCATCGGTTGATCCAAGTCCTACTGCAGAATTAGACACACAAAGTCCGGATTATGCGACTATTTCGCCGACACCGGAAAAATTAAATACAAGCACAACCAAGTCTAAAAGTACAAACACACCAAAGCTTAAAAGCACAAATACGCCTAAGCCTAAGAGAACAAATACACCGGTACCGACTAAAAAGACACCGGAACCTACACCTCCGACCGATAAAGCTGTAGGTCCGCCGGATACTCCTGTAATCACATGCGATGTAGAAAGTGTCACTGTCGGTGATACATACACCGTATCAATGAACATGCCTAGTGGAAATAACGGTACAGTTGTTGTTCTCTATGAAAATGATAATATTGTGCTTTATAAAAGGCATAAAGACAATTCACCGAATCAACAAACCGAATCCATGTCATTTAAGGCAAAATCAAAAGGAACGTTTAAATACAGATATAAACTGCTCAATGCTAAAGGAGCCACAAGTAGTGAAACTATTACTGTAACTGTAAATTAAGTATCTTTTGCACTAATGCATGACTAATTTGTATTATTTTGTATGTAATTTATATATATGTGATTAAAGTACATTGATCATTATAGAATATATTAACACATTCCTAAACTAATTTTACCTTGGAGATGATAAGATGAGCTCTGATTTTCAAAATAATGATGTATTTAACAATAATAATTTAAGTGCCTCCATAAGCAGAATGAGGCAGGGGGATATTGAACTAAGAGAACGTTTTATTGAAGAAAATAAAAATATGATAATGAAAGTTGTGTCCCAGATTCTGGGCAAATCAGCAATTCCGACAAACAGCAAGGAATATGATGCTGCCATTACAGCTTTCAACTATTGTATTGATCATTATGATTTCAACGGTAATGAAACTTTTTCTGCATATTCGGAAAAAATTATAAAGGAATGGATTTACCACTTTTTATGGGAAGAAAATTCCAAAAGCTTATCCATCGATGAGCCATCTACCGATAATTCTAAAGAGTACCTGTACCGCAATTTTGAAAATAAAGATGAGATCATAGTTTTCAAGCAAAAGCTTTGGGAGTTTGGAATTACATTAAGGGATTTGTATTTCTTAGGCCCGAGAGAAATAGACCAGATCATGTTTTCATTAACTGTTGCAAAGTCAATTGCCGACAGTAAATTGCTTTACAAAAACATGTTTAATTATAAAACTGTTCCTATCGATGATCTTGACGAAAAATTGAGGCTTCAGAAGAAATTGATAGAAAAAAATAAAGAGTACATAATTGCACTTTCTATTATATTAAAAAGCGATTTAAAGGTATTAAAAAGCTATCTTATAAATATAGAACAAGGTAAACCTACCGAAAACATAGGTATCGTCCTTGAATTGTTTAAAAAAGACGCTATTGTAATGAATTTTTCAGGTCAGTTTATCATTATTAAGATTGACCGAAACAATAACAGAATTATCGGTAAGCAGGTTCAGCTCAACAAGGACGGTTCTAAGCTGTATAGCAGCAAGTTTTTAAGATTCGGTGGCATTGCGGCAGGTTCTGTTGCTGTTATACTTGTTATTTTGCTTGGAAGTAAAGCCTTCTTAAATAAGTCTAACGAAGCAGTCTCACCTTCTCCTTCAGGCAATTCATTAGTATTGGATGATCCGGAATCCACAGATGAAACGGAATCAGAAGGTGAAGATATTGAAGAACCCGTAGATACAGAAGATACGGATGGCACTGAAGAGAATCCGACTCCTGATGTTGTTGAGGAATCAGAGTCTCCTAAAGCCGGTTCTCCATTAGACGGCAATTCCGGGAATGCTGAAAGCAGTGCTGCCAAACCTAAAGCTTCACCTACAAAGGCTTCAAAGCCTACAAATACAAAACCTAAACCTACAAATACAACAAAAAGGGCAACTCCTACAAAAGCTGTTCCTACAGCAAAACCTACAGCAAAGCCTACTGTAAAACCTACAGTAAAGCCCACTGCAAAGCCTACACCTCAGGCTCCTAAGGTGGCAAAAGCACAGGGAATTCCAGGACCGGTTCAAATATCCTCCAATACTTACTCTGTAAAAGTAGGAGATTATTTTACACTATCCATGAACATGTTCGGAGGGAATAACGGTACTTCTCTTATACTTTATGAAAACAACGAAGTTATATCAACAAGTTCTTTAGAGGATAAAACACCTGAGCCTCAATCAAGAAGCGTAGCCGTTATAGCCAATGAAAAGGGCATATTCAACTATAGATGGAAGCTTGTTAACGAGTTCGGATCAAGCTCAAGCGGTACATTAACAATGATCGTAACGGATTGATTATATAAAAAGATTGAATATAAAAAAGGGCCTTTAGAAAACTGATTTGAATTCTAAAGGTCCTTTAAATTTTCTATTCTTCAATCATTCATTAGGGTATAATCTGGTCATAGGAATTACGGATTTTTCCACAGTAGGACTACTCCACAAAAGCTTAACCCTTCCATTTAGATTTCCGTTAAAATACTCAATTTTTATTTTATGCTTTTTCCCCGCTTTTAACTTTATTTCCCTTGTTGATGCCGTGTCTTTCGATGAATTACCCCATTCATTAATCTCCAGTACATCGTCTATCCACAGCTTAACACCGCCGTCATATTCCAAGTAAAATTTATATTTCTCATCGCTGACCGGCTGTACATAGCCTGTCCACCGGATACTATACTTTTGATCCTGATGAACTCTTTGGTCGGGCGAACCGGTTCCCCAGTTAAAATTGATTTCTGTATCAATACCTTTTGCCTTCAGGTCGGTTAAATCTGTATTATCATAATATTCATAGGATAGACCCTTTCCCTCACCGGGTAAAACAGTAGGTTGAGGCTTTTTCTCCGCAGGATACAGGTACGAAGAAGGTACAATTGATTTTTCCACCGATACACTGTTCCACCACAATGAAATTATGCCATTACCGGTATTGTTATAATATTCAAGTTTTATATCATATTTTTTGTTTCCTGTTAACGTTATTTTTGCCGTATCAATTACATTCCACTGATCGTTCCATTGATCAATAATTAGCTTATTATCTATCCAAAGCCTTGCTCCATTATCACGACTAACATAAAACTTATACTCTCCAGTGGACGGAGGTTTGATATATCCTGTCCATCGAACGCTATAAGAGTCATCATTTCTTACACCCGGAGCAGGCTCCGCACCTGTAAACCAATAAAAGTTGATATGCTTGTCGATACGAGTAGTTACAAGTTTTGTAAGATCTATATTATCATAGTACTCAGCCAGCAAACCTGTACCGGTTTCAGGCTTTGGAGTTGCTGTTGGAGTACTTTCCGGCGTATTGGTTGACGGTTTTATTACTGTTTGAACATCATTTGAGCCTTTTGTCGGAGTACTTGATATATTCTTTGTACTTAAATTATTAGTATTTAAACTGTTTGTATTTAAATTATCGGTATTCAACCCGTTAGGTGTATTGGTTATTTTTCCAGTTATATCGGCAGTTTCATCGGCTCTGTCATCCTTCGTCGCCGGTGTATTGGCATCCGGTGTATTGGCTGACGGCATATTGGTTTCCGATATATTGTTTTCCTGTGTATTAGTTTCCGGTGTATTGGTTGTCGGTACATTGTAAGCCATATTACCCTTGTTTATATGATATGTTATTATCAAATCCGATACTTCAAACCTTTTAGCATCATCAAGGGATAACTTGCTGCCTGTCTTCACCAATTCCTTATACAGAGCATATCTTCCTAATGAAATGCCACTTTTTTTTGCCGCTTCGATATCATTCCTATCCAACTGAAAAACATCTATCTGATTATTCTCGCCATGTCTTGCTCCTACTTCATCCTTTAAATCCGACAAAAGACTGCTTAATTTTGACTCGTTGGCTTTTAATTCATCTTTATCGGTATTTGAGCTTGAGTTTACGGCACCCGATATTAAAAAATAATTTTTGGCACCATCATTTGTTATCCCCTTTTCTTCACATCTATTTATTATTATATAGAAAGCCTCATTTATCTTCATCCCTTTAGGCTTTAAGTCCCCCAAAAGTTCCCTTGCATCTTTGTTCATATAGTCTGTATCTACAACCTTATAATCCTTATTGACAGCAAACTGGATGCTAGGATTTATATCCAGACTTATATATGCCAAAATATTGTTATTATAACTGTTACTGTTAGACATTATGCCTATAAAGACGGAAATTCCAATAATCAATGCTATAGCGGCAACTAACGAAACCCTTTTTAAAATGTAAGCCGTATTTATAACATCGCTCATTTTAAAATGTATTTCCTGGCTTATATACATAGTAGGCTTTCTGGCTAATTTGTAATATTCATTCTCTTCCGTCAATACAGTAACATATTTTTTTTCTATATCAATAACTATTCCACTTTTAACCATTTTTACTTTTTCCCCCTAACGTTCGACCAAGATAGGCCTGTAGATGCTCAAAATCATTTCCATATATTATTGAAACAGATATGATAAACTCTCTGTTTCTTTCAATTGTCCTCGGATGAACATCAACAATCTTGGCTAATTCCTTCATTGGAAAATATTTTTTATTTATTATTTTCTTATATATTTCTTTATTTTGTGCAATCTTTTTCCCTACCTGAACACACATCTCTCTTGAGTCGCTGTGTTTTGGAGTATACTTATGTAAATCACTTAATTTTATTTTAAATGCCCTTAACTCTTCATCAAAACTTTTTATCTCCTGAAAAAGCTCTATCCTGTCATATTTTGATATTGCAGGCTCATCGACATACTTTTCATCAAACTGATTCTCTTTATCCTCAAGATACGAAAAGGGTATCTCTTTACTCTTTTTAGATACAAACCTTATATAATCGATTATCCTTCTCTTTATTATCTGTTCGGCAAAGCTAAAAAAATTAAATGTTTTTTGGCTTTTATTACTGTCAAATTTATCAATAGCTTCATTAAAAGCGATAAGACCTATACTGTATTCATCACTGTTTCTAAGACTTTCCTTATTTGGTACTGCATCTGAAATAACTCTTAATATAAAAGGTATATAGTCATTAATAAATTTATCCCTAAGCTCTTCATCGCCTTCTTTAATTCTGTTAAGCAAGTGTCCGGCATGCTCTTTGTCAGAATTATAGGCTGTAAAAGTAAAAATCAAAATAAAGCACCCCTTTTATAAGCAGGAATTTATGCAATCTAAATCAATTATATTTATTTTATTTTGAATTATATCATATCAATAAAACAGCTACAAATAATGCCATAAAATAAAAGCTATTATACGCATTCAGGTATGCAATAAAAAAATATACATATACTCACTTTCTATTAAAAATAGTAATATTTTTTGAATAGTTTTATATACATATATTTATCGGCAGATTAATCAAATAACTTCTATGTCTATAGTTAAATATTCGAAAGAACTATATTTTTTAGTCGTTTATGAAAACTTTATAAAAATTTATTGTTATTTATAAAAAATTAATATTTTAAAAAGCTGAAACAATAGCTTTTTTAAGCATAATGTTATAAGATATTATTGCCGATAAAAAACTTGCAAATCTTTTAAAAGTTATTTTCTGCAAAATAATAAATATTTATCTAATAATTAAAGGAGGTTTTCTAATTGGACGTTTTAAGCAGTGATATTAACAGTCAGAGTTATAATCCATTATTATCTTATGAGCCTGTTCAAACCACAGATATTCCACTCTGGGAAACTATTGCAAGATTGGCTTCCATAAATGATTTCGGTCTGTATTTACGTGAATCAAGTCAAGTGATACCCCTTCTTCATAAAGAAATTTTAGAGGTAAATAGCGAGACAAGAAATCTTTTCGGCAGAGCAGGTGAAAAAAATCCCTGGATTTTACCCGACAACAACAGGATAAAGCTTTACAAAATGGCTCAAAAGCTGGCAGATTTACAAGACGGACATAGAATTAGAATAAAAAGAAAAACATTGGCTAAATCAACAGATGTATACAGAGGCCTGCTAAGACTTAAAATGACTATTGCTATGATAATAGTTTTTGCTGATTCCTTTAAAAAGGTTTTACCTCTCGAAGAAAGATTTGCTCAATTACACAAGGATATCACATATATTTTGACATCAGCACTTGAAATAGATGCAGATATATTAAAAGCTATGGATTCCAACAGATTGAAGAACTATTTCAAAACATACTGTTAATAGATTTTTTGCCCATAAAATAACACAATCACCTGGGTAACTTATAGTAACTTTCCCATACTTTGACAGGATTGCACCCATAAATATAATGGAGCACCTCATTTCGACAGCCAGCTCTTCGGGAATGAAGGTATTGTTTATTGTTGAAGAATCGATAAGGATAATATTATCTTCCATATTAACCTTACATCCTAAGCTCTTTAATATATTTACCATTACTTCAACATCTTTCAATCTGGGACAATTCTTTATGACACTTAGACCCTCGTTTAGTACTGTCGCTGCGAGTATGGGCAAGACAGCATTTTTTGCACCTTCGATGGTGATTTCGCCTTTTAATTTCTGTCCACCGCTAATTACAAGTTTGCTCATTTTTTACAACACCTCCGAAAACCCGGTGGAAATAATCCTATTCATATATGTTACATATTATGCTGGGTTTACAAAAATGTTACTTTTTTATTTGTTCCTTATATCAATTGCGAGGTTGTATATTTTATCTGCTGCGTCCCTGACACCTATCATACCCGCATTTTTTGACATTGCTTTAAGCTTGGCTTTATTTTTAATAGTGTCAACAATTTTTTTATGAAGCACCTCGCCGCATAAGTCTTTTTCGAGAATTACCAAAGCCGCACCGTGCTTTTCAAGGGCTTTGGCATTATGCTCCTGATGATTGGCGGTTACATAAGGTGAAGGTATCAGAATTGAAGGAACCGAAAGTGCTGTGAGCTCACTTATAGTTATCGCACCTGCCCTGCAGACAACCAGATCTGCGGCAGCCATAACGGCAGCCATATCAAATATGTAAGGAAGTACCTCAACCGACTTATAATTTACTCCATCCAATTTTTCTAAAACATTTTTATGCTGTTTCTCTCCCGTTGCGTAAATGAGCTTAAAGGAGCCTTCCTTGTAGTGGTTTTTTAGCATATCAACAACAGACTGATTTATTTTTTCGGCACCCAGGCTTCCTCCAAAGATTACCACAAGCGGGATAGAGCGGTCAATCTTAAGGCTTTCCCTGGCATCGGCACGCTGAATTTCCAACATTTCCTTTCTTATAGGATTTCCGGTAAGAACTACTTTTTTTGCATTCTTGAAGAATTTTTCAGACTCCTTAAAACTAATGGCAGTTATATTTGAAAACCTGGAAAGTATCCTGTTTGTAACGCCCGGAAATGCGTTTTGTTCATGTATAAGGGTAGGTATTTTTTTCATATATGCTGAAAAAACAACAGGACCACAAACGTAGCCCCCAGTACCTATTACTATATCAGGCTTAAATTCCTTTACTATTTTTCGTGCTTCATGAAAGCCCTGAAACATCTCCTTTACCGCAATAAATGTATCTTTTGAAAGCTTTCTTCTAAATCCTCTTACCTTTATGAGCTTAAGCTCAAAGCCTTCCCTCGGTACCAATTTGGTTTCAAGTCCCCTTTCGGTACCTACAAAAATTATTTGAGCTTCAGTATTTTTTGACTTTATATATTTGGCAATGGCAAGCCCCGGATTTATATGGCCTGCAGTGCCTCCACCCGCTATCAATACTTTCAAATTCAATCACCTCATATCCTATCATAGTTTGCCTGTTTAGATATATTTAAAAGAATTCCTATACTGCATAGCATAAATGTTAGGGATGTACCGCCCGAGCTAAAGAACGGCAGAGCGATACCTGTAGCAGGTATGGATGATGTAACAACAGCAACATTTATAACAACCTGCATTCCTATAAGTGAAGTCAACCCAATTGCAACAAGACTCCCAAAAACATCCGGTGTGTTAATGGCTACTTTTATACCCCTCCATATAAATACAAAAAACAGCATCAGTATGGCCAGCACACCTATAAACCCCAATTCTTCCGCTATTACAGCAAAAATAAAATCATTATATGGTTCGGGTAAATAGAGATGCTTTTGCATACCCTTTCCCAATCCTTTACCGAATAACCTTCCGGAACCTATGGCATAAAGAGATTGAATAATCTGCCAGCTGTCTCCTTGTTTATCCTGCATTGGGTCTAAGAAAGTTGTGAGCCTTTTCCTTGCATGAGGCAGAGTTATGATGGCTGTAATCAAAGCTCCCACAGCAGGTATTCCAAGCAGCATAAAATGCTTTATCTTTGCTCCTGCACAGAATAAAATTATGGCAGCAACAATAACAACCAGAACAGTACAGCTTAGATGGGGCTCAATAAGCAGGAGACCTGAAAATATAGCTATTAAAATCAAGTATGGCAGCAATCCCTTAAAGAAATATTTAAGTTCATCCCTTCTCTTGGATAGACTATATGAAAAAAATAAAATCATAGATATTTTTAGAAGCTCGGAAGGTTGGAAGGAAATGGGTCCTATAAAAATCCATCTGTACGCACCGTTAAGTTTAGTTCCTATACCCGGTATCCTTACTAATACAAGCAAAACCAAACTTATAACGAATAAAATGGGTGATATCTTACCAAGCTTATGATAGTCGACCCTCGATATAATAAGCATTCCAATTACACCCACAACGGCAAAAATAATTTGTCTTTCTACAAAGTAATAAGCATTTCCATTATGATAATTATATGCACTGGGGTAACTGGCACTAAAAAGCATAATTAAGCCTATCGAAAGCAGCATCAGTACAGATATGAATATCCAAAAATCAAACGGTTTCTTTCCCTTCATCGAAAAACCCTCCAAAAAACATAATAAAACCCGTAACAGCTTTTAATTTATCAGGTTATATATATTGCAATGCCAATTCCACATAATACCAATGTAACAAACCAGAATGAATATACAACCTTGGTTTCTTTCCAGCCTGAAAGCTCAAAATGATGATGCAGCGGTGCCATTTTAAAAACTCTTTTTCCCCTTGTCTTAAAGGATATCACCTGTATTGCAACTGAAAGTATTTCGGCAACATATACGGCACCAACCAATAGAATTACAAAAGGCATCTTCATCATAATTGCAAGGGTACCCACTGCACCGCCTAAAGCCAGCGAGCCTGTGTCACCCATAAAAATTTTGGCAGGATGAATATTGAATGTAAGAAAACCAAGACAACCTCCTGCCACAATTGATGAAAAGATCATGCTGGATTCCCACACTGAATTCGTCATTGCAACAAGTGAAAAAAATACCATTACAATAAGGGTTATCCCAGCTGCAAGGCCGTCTAAGCCGTCAGTAATATTAACGGCATTTGTTGTTGAATACAACACAAAAATAACGAATAATATGTAAAACCATTTTTCAGTTACAGTACCAAAAAAAGGAATGGTTATATCCACGCCAAGATCGGTAAAATATGCCGTATAAACAGCAAAAACAGTCGCTACAAGCAAAAGCCCTACTGTTTTTTGCTTAGGGTACAGACCATCCTTTCTCCTTTTCTTAACTTTTATGAAATCATCGATAAAGCCAATCAAACCGAATCCAATTGTGGCTATTGCCATAGGTATAATTTCTGTATATATTCTTGCAAAATAAATGGAAAGCAAAAGAATCGGTATAAGAAAAATCAGACCGCCAATATTTGGAGTCCCTGTTTTTTTTAAATGAGTAGCAGGCCCGTCATCACGAACTGTCTGACCAAACTTGAGCCTTGTTAAAGCCGGAATTAAAATAGGCCCTGCAATTAGAGCCATAGCAAATGATATTATAAAAACCACAACTTGAATTGACAATTGCATTTTAATACTTCACCCCGTATTTCATCCTGATAATCTTAAATTTCTAATAAATCTTGTGCTATTTCTTCCATTTTCATTCCTCTCGAACCTTTTATGAGGATATAATCCCCTTCCTTTACAAAACTCTTTAAAAATTTCTTTGCTCCATCATTGTCATCAAATGAGAAAACCCTCTCTGAAGGTACACCTGCCTCCAAAGCTCCCTTAGCAATACTTCTGCCGTTTTCACCGACAGTAACAAGATAGCTAATATCCTTTGATGCAACATATTTGCCTACTCCCACATGTGCTTTGTATGCCCATTCTCCCATTTCCAGCATATCGCCAAGCACTGCTATTGTTCTATTGCCCTCGCATGTATCCTTCAATACATCAATTGCCGATTCCATTGATTGAGGACTTGCATTGTAAGCATCGTTAATGACCTTGTAGCCCTTGCTTCCAACTATATTCAATCTCATATTGGCAGGACTGTATGACGCAATACCTTCAATGATGCTCTCAACAGGCATACCCATGTTAAGGCCCACCGCTATAGCCGCCAATGCATTACTAACATTGTGTGTCCCAGGTACCGGAATATTTACTTTATAGTCATTATTACCGATTGTAACTTCAAAGCATATACCGCTTTCACCCATTGATTTTATATTATAAGCTTGCAAATCAAGACCTTCTTCTGTTCCGTAATAGATAGTCTTGTACTTCAAAAATCCCTTTAATCCATATAAAAGGCTGTCGTCTCCATTTAATATAACAATGCCGTCATCGGGCAGTCCTTCCATTATCTCCATCTTGGCTTTTAGAATATTTTGCTTCGAACCAAGCTTCTCTATATGGGACATTCCAATATTGGTAATAACCGCAATCTGAGGCTTTGCTATTTTTGTCAGATAGCTTATCTCACCTAAACCGCTCATGCCCATTTCCAAAACTGCTGCTTCATGATCCCTTTCCAAATTCATAACAGTAAGGGGCAAGCCTATATGGTTGTTAAAATTGCCCGATGTTTTAAGTACATTGAATTTTTGCTGGAGCACACAGGCAATCATGTCCTTTGTGCTTGTTTTCCCAACACTGCCTGTTATACCCACCAAGGGTATATCGAACAATCCTCTGTAATACCTTGCAATATCTCCCAATGCCGCCAAAGTATCCTCTACCTTAATTAGAGCCTTTCCTTCCACGGCATTTATGCCATCAGCAACTTCAGATGTCAAAGACGCTGTGGCTCCTTTTTTGAAACAGTCCTCAATGAATGCATGACCGTCAAAATTCTCTCCCTTTAGAGGGATAAAAAGATTTCCTTCAGCAACTTTCCTTGAATCTGTACAAATGCCGCTAATTCCCTTACTTAAATCACCAAAAATCAATTCGCCCTTAGTTGCTTCAACAATTTCATTCAATCCAAGTTTCTGCATATAATTACCTCTCTGACTGTTTTTATTTTTTGTTGACACATACGCCAAGCAACTCCAGAACTACTTCTCTTTCATCAAAATGGATTGTCTTGTCCTTGAATATTTGGTAAGTCTCATGTCCCTTCCCGGCAAGCAAAATTATATCCCCTTTTTGTGCATTTTCCAAGGAATATTTTATTGCTTCTTTTCGGTCCACTATTGTTATATATGCACCATTAGTTTTTTTAATTCCTTCTTCTATATCCTTTACTATACTCAGTGGCTCTTCTGTTCGCGGGTTATCAGATGTAATTATTGTAAAATCTGCCAATCTTCCGGAGATTTCACCCATTATTGGCCTTTTGGTTTTATCCCTGTCTCCTCCACAGCCAAACAGGCAAACAACCCTTCCAGTGGAATAGTCTTTTATAGTCTTAAGTATGTTTTCCAGACTGTCGGGGCTGTGAGCATAATCAACTATAACGGTAAATTTGTCATCAGTGTATACCACTTCCGCTCTTCCCGGAACCCGCGTATTTAAAAGGCCATCTCTTATGTCCTCAAGGGACACCCCTCCTAAAGCACAACAGCCTATGGCAGCTAATGCATTGTAAACTGTAAATATCCCCGGGATATTTACCCTCAAATGACCGTTACCCAATGGCGAAACGAGGTCAAATTCAACACTGTCTGCATGTGTCACTATATTTATGGCTTTAAAGTCTGCTTTTTTGTTTATTCCGAATGTATACACCTTCCCACAAGCTGCAGATGCCGCTTCTATTGCTCTTTCGCCATAGTCGCTGTCTATATTGATAAGAGCTTTTTCACACATATTGAAAAGTTTCATTTTTGCATTAAAGTAGTTCTCAAATGTTTCATGAAAATCAAGATGGTCCCGGGTGAGATTTGTAAAAACACCTATATCATATTTGCAACAGCTTACTCTATGCAGCTCCAATGCATGAGAAGATACTTCCATGACAACACTGTCAACATTTTTTTCCACCATGTCGCCAAAAAGAGCTTGAAGATCATAGGATTCAGGAGTAGTTCTTTCTGTGGGTATTGTTTCATTTCCAATATAATTTGCAACAGTACCGATAAGTCCTACCTTTTGACCTTTTCTTTCAAGAATGGACTTGATCATAAAGGTGGTGGTAGTCTTCCCCTTTGTTCCTGTAACACCATACAACTTGAACTTTTCCGACGGATTTTCAAAAAAGGCATTAGAAACATGTGCTAATGCCAGCCTTGTATCGGCAACCCTTATAACTGTAATTCCTTCAGGAACACTTACTTTCTTCTGCACCAATAAAGCCTTGACACCATTTTCAACTGCCGCAGCTATATATTGATGTCCATCTACCTTAAATCCCTCAATGCAAACAAAAAGAGTACCGTTTCTTACTTTTCTCGAATCATAAGCAATATTGGTAATATTCTCATTTATATCCCCATATATTTCCAAAATATCCAATCCTTCAACAAGCTCTTTAAGTATCATATATGAAACCTCCATCCTTTCATACCTTAGCAAATCATAAAGCCTTACTCCACATCAGGCTTTCTGAAAATTACTTCAACCAACTGGCCTTTTGCCACCTTTGTCCCCGGCTGATAGGACTGTTCAACTGCAACTCCAAGGCCCACCGCCTTTATATTTAATCCTGCTTCTTTTAGTGTCTGAGCCGCTTCATCAATGGTCTTGTTCATAATATCCGGCATCGTGACCATTGGTTGAGTTTCCGGTTTATATGTATATAATAGCACAACTGTTTTTTCAGGAACAATAGCATCGGGTTTTGGCATTTGTTCCACAACAACTGTAGAATTAGTATTTCCCTTATTTACTATTTCATATGTAAGACCTTTTTCGTTTAGCATTTTTTTTGCATCCTCAAAGGATAGCCCCGTAACTTCCGGAACCACCGTATCAACCTGTAATGCATCCTTGTCTTTTTCGGTATACCTTCTTGGAACCTCAAGATAATTTAATATATCTTCAACAAGTTTGCCTGCAACAGGTGCTGCCACCATACCTCCAGTATGGGGATAAACATCCGGGTGATCCAGTACAACAAGTGCACATATGACCGGATCATCAGCAGGTGCGAAAGACATAAAGGATGCAATGTATCTTCCTTCTTTCTTAGTTTGGAGAGTTTCCGACGTACCTGTCTTACCCGCCAACCTATATCCTTTTACATAGGCATTTCCACCTGTTCCTTCCGATACAACACCTTCAAGTATAGTCCTTAATGTCTGGGCTGTTTCTTTTGTTATAACGGTCCTGACAGGCTCCGACTCAAATGTTTTTACAACATTGCCTTCATCATCGGTAAGTTCTTTTACAAGCCTTGGCTTATACAATGTCCCACCATTAGCAATTGCCCCATAGGCGGTAATGAGCTGAATCGGCGTTATCTGGAATCTTTGACCGAATGAAGCAGCTGCCATGTCAACCTCAGTTGGCTTTTTATGTATAACACTTTTTGCCTCGCCTGGCAAGTCAATATTGGTCTTGTCAAAAAATCCAAACTTCCTTACATAACTGTAAAACCTCTCTATACCAAGCGCCTGAGATACCCGTACAAAAACCGGGTTGCAGGAGTTGTATACTCCCTCGGTAAATGTCTCGTTTCCATGGGCATTGGGTCTCCAGCAGTTAATGTTCCAACCTCCTACCCTGACTGTTGCATCGCTTACAGGAGTGTCGGGTTTGACCACACCTTCCTCAAGTCCTGCAGCTGATGTTACCGCTTTGAATGTTGACCCAGGCTCATATGTGTCAACAACCGCTTTATTCCTCCATACGGTTTTTTGGAGAGTTTCGATATCTTCTTTTGTTGTACCTTTCCATTGACTTGCATCAACACCTTCAGGTGCTGCAAACGGATTATTCAAATCAAAATCGGGCTTTGATGTAAGAGCAAGGATATCTCCGTTTCTCGGATCCATCACTATTGCCGTTGCTCCCCTTAAAATCTTATAATCCTTTATTGCCTTTTCCAGTGCTTTTTCAGCAAGATACTGAATAGTTTCGTCTATTGTCAATACTACATTATTTCCCTTTTTTGGTGCAATATGTTTTTGTTCATTGGAAGGTATTTCCCTTCCTCCCGCATCAACCTCACTGAGTATTTTTCCCGACGTTCCTTTGAGATATTTATCCATAGTAGCTTCTATCCCATCCAATCCCTGGTTATCGGTTCCCGTAAAACCGATTACATGGGCGGCTAGATTCCTGTTGGGATAAAACCTCTTTGTATCTTCAACCACATATATACCGCTTAACTGTTCATCCTTAATCCACTTTCTTACCTTATCTCCAACATCTTTATCAACTTTTCTTACAACTCTTTCATAACGGCTTTTCCTGTCTATCTTTTTTAACACATCTTCTTCACTGATAGACAATATTTCACTTAAGCCTTTAGCTATTAAATACTTATCTTTCTTAGACCTTCTTATTTCCTGAGGATTAATAGATACCGTTTCAACACTTGCACTTACTGCAAGCTCATTCCCGTTCCTGTCATATATTGTTCCTCTTCCTGCCGCTATTTCCATACCGGAATTCTGCTGTTCGTAAGCTTGCTGCTGGTACCATTCGCCGTTAATTATCTGTATAAAGACAAGTCTAACAAGCAATAGTATTATTACTGTCAAAAAGAAAAGCAAAACAATCAAAAGCCTCTTTTTTATAGATAAACTTATACCTGTCAATATTATACCCCCACTACAAAAACTCTCCTGCAAAAAAAGGATAAACTACTAAGTGCGACTTAAATCGCTACTTATATTATCCTTCTTATAAGTTGCCGGCATTTTTGTCCCTTGCTTAAGAATAGCAAGGCTTATCGGTTGTATATCTGTTCACATTCTCATCTTTAACAAGTACTTTTAATCCAAACTGCTAAATATTCCTTCCACATATGAAATGAGACTTCCCTTACTTATGCCCTCTTTCTTTTCAGGAATTTCAGTAAAATCGGTTTTAGGAACATTAACGTATATTATTTGATGTTTATCAGGCTTTTGCATATCAAGTTTTGTCTGTGCAATTTCTCTTATCCTGTTTAAATCAAGATTCTTCTGTATTTCAAGCTTTAATCTGATATTTTCATTTTTATGCTCATTCAATACTTTATTGTCTTTATTGAGTAAATAATCCATTTCGGTAACCTGTGCATACATGTAAATTATATGGCTAAAGGATAGAAAAAATATTAATATACAGAAGACAGCCTTGAGCTTAACCTTGTTGTTTCTCTTTTGTCTCTTTTTAGCTTTTAGCACTTTGTTGTTTTCATAAACATCATAGTCGATCTTTGGAGCAGCTGTTCCGTAATAATATTTTTCTTTCTCCGCTAACAATTGTATTCACCTCTTTTTCAAAATATTCACAGAATCACCTGACTATATTTATGTTCAGCATTGCTGCTTATACGCCTAACTGCAGTTTATGTTTAAAGGAACAATAAATCCGAGAGCTTATTATAAGACCTCCCGGAAATGCAATTAACAAAACCTGCCAGGAGAAATTACGATATCTAAAAAATCCCGGTGTCGATATGTTTATGCAACAAGACACCATAATCCCCCAGCCAATAAGAAATGTGAATAAAATCACAGTCTTGTGTTTAATCGTTTTACTTTTGTGTACTTTTAATCGTTTGTGTAGTTTAATCTTTTTTCTTTTGTGTAGTTTTTAATCTTTTGTCTTTTGTAAAATTCAATTTTTTGTCTTTTGTAAAATTTAATCTTTTTGTCTTTTGTGTAATTTTAATTTTTGTACTTTGTAAAATTTAATTTTTTTCTTTTGTGTAATTCAATCTTTTTTCTTTTGTACTTACTTTCAATTTCATCCTTTGTGTTTTCATAATACCTTTTCTTTTGTGTTTTAGTAAATTTAATTCCTTTTTCTTTTGTATGTTCTTACTTGATTTGTCTTTTGTTAATTTTTTCTTTGTCTTTTGTATTTTTTTACTTTTTTGTAATTTTTATTCTTTTGTACATTTTTAGATTTTGTCTTTGGTATTTGCGTTAGCATTTATGTTAATTTTTTTAATACCCTTAATTTAGCACTGCGAGCTCTTGGATTATCCTTGAGTTCAGCTTTTGAAGAAACAATAGGCTTTCTTGTGAGCAATTCAACCTCCGGTTTCTTTCCGCATACACATACGGGAAAGCTTTCGGGACATGTGCATGGTTTTGCTTTTTTTAAAAATGTATTTTTTACTATTCTGTCTTCAAGAGAATGGAATGTTATTACTAACAACCTTCCTCCCGGATTTAAGATAGATACAATATCGTTAATTGTACTTTCAAGTATTCCGAGTTCATTGTTGACCTCTATCCTTATTGCCTGAAAAGTTCGTTTTGCCGGGTGAGGTCCTTCCCTTCTTGCCGAACTCGGTATAGCTGCTTTAATTATGTCTACAAGCTCATATGTAGTTCTTATTCTTTTCTTCTGTCTTTCCCTTACAATGAACTCAGCAATTCTTGATGCCCACTTTTCTTCTCCGTAATCCCTTATAATTTCTTTTAATCTTTTTTCATCATACTCATTCACCACAATTTCAGCATTTAATTCATTGCTTCTATCCATCCTCATATCCAGTGGTGCGTCATTCTGGTACCCAAAACCTCTTTCTGCTTCATCCAACTGGTGGGATGACACTCCGAGATCTAAAAGAACACCGTCAACACCACATATTTTGAGATCTGTGCAAATCTCCTTAATATTTTTGAAATTGCTGTTAATGAGATATATCTTACCTTGTCCACCCAAATCTTTTAACCGTTTGGATGACACCTCTATCGCAAAATAATCCTGATCCAAACCTATTAGAACACCATTTTGGTCAAGTCTCTTATAAATATGGGATGCATGCCCGGCTCCTCCAAGAGTACCGTCAATATATATGCCATCGGGCTTGATATTTAAATATTCAATGCACTCTTTGAGCATTACTGGCTTATGATTAAATTCCATATTTACACCTTACCATTATTTTGCAATAGTTAATTGTTAAAATACTATTCCCATTGATGTCAAGTTCTTAGCAAGTTCATTAGGATTTGCATTGATATCGGAAATATAACTCTGCCATTTGTCCTTATCCCAGATTTCAACTCTGGTAGAGACACCTACTACTGCTACATCCTTTTCTATTCCTGCATAATCCCTTAATGTTTGCGGTAATAATATTCTTCCCTGCTTGTCCAATTCACATTCAGAAGCACCTGAAAGGAAAAATCTAACAAACGCTCTTGCATTGTTGTCAGTCATAGGAAGTGACTTAAGCTTTGCTTCAAAGCTTTCCCAATCAGCCATGGAATACACAAACAAACAGTCATCCAGTCCCCTGGTTATCATAAACTTTTCCCCAAGGCCTTCTCTGAACTTTGAAGGCATTATTAAACGGCCTTTAGGATCAACTGAGTGTTGGTATTCACCTGAGAACAATTATTTCACCTCACATTTTGGGAACGCTCACCACTTTTCACCACTTTCCTCCACTTGTATATAATTTTATTCTAATTTTTTATAATAATCAAGTCATATTACAAAAAAAGTTTTTAAAAAATAAAAAAATAGGACTAAAGTCCTATCTTTTGCTATTGACATTTCTTAATTTTTCAAATAATCTTCCACTTTAACACTATTTTTGAATGCATTATTACTGGGATGAATTGAAAATTGGTTTCTTTCTCCTTGCCGATACGCTTAAAACTATGCCCATGGCCATGAAATTTGTAACCAGGTTTGTGGCACCCTGACTTACAAAAGGCAGCGGAATGCCTGTGCATGGCAGAATACCTATGGACATTCCTATATTCTCGAATGTATGGACTGCAATCATGCCTGCAACACCTACTACCATTATGGCTCCATATTTATCCCGTGAGTTCTTTGCGATATAAATACATCTCAGCAGAATAAAAAGAAGTAAAAACACTATTACAACTGAGCCTATAAATCCCAATTCTTCACCTATTACCGAGAAAATAAAGTCCGATTCTTTAACCGGAACCATGTTGTTCTGTGTCTGTATACCCTCAAAAAGGCCTTTTCCCCAGAGCTGTCCCGAACCTATGGCATACTTTGACCTTAAAACATTAAAGCCTGAGCCGAGTGGGTCAAGCTCGGGATAGAGAAAAGAAATTATTCTGGCCTTTCTCTTATCATTTAGGACAAAGAACCACATTATAAGCCCCACAGGTATTGATGCAAGTATCATGGATATGAAATATTTCAACGGCACCCTGCATACAAAGAGCATTACAAGAAATATGGATACAAACACCATGCTTGTCCCAAAGTCCTTCTGCATCACCACAAGCCCGATAATAATTGATGAATATATTATTAATTTAATAATGTTGCCCCTTCCCTGTCCCTCCAATATCCTTTCTAAAAATATAGAGGCAACCATTATAAATGCCACCTTTGCAACCTCAGAAGGCTGCACGGTCACAAATCCTAAGTCTATCCAGCTCCTGCTTCCGAGTTCATCACCCGAGCCGAATTTCAAAACCACTATAAGCAGTATTACACTTACAACATACAATCCGCTTCCAAACAATTTAAAGTCCTTGTAATCAATAGAACTCATTATAAGAGCAAGAGTTATTCCCATAACAAGTCCGGCCAACTGGCTTACTGCTATCCTAAAACCGCCGTCAGCCCTTGTAAGAGTAGCACTTCTCACAACTAAAAAACCCAATGTTGAAAGAAGCAGAACCGCAGAAAAAAGAAGATAATCAAAATTCTTTACAATATTTAACCCTTTTGTTTTTTCGACAAAATACATACATGTCACCCTTACTAAACAAAATCGCCTGCGGCATTATAATCAATCATTTATATTATTACTTGATGTTTCAGCATCTTCATAATTCTCTTCATTGCTTTCACTTTCATCATTGCTATCACTTAGCTTTAGTTCATCTGCCTCCACATCTTCTGCATGAGGCTCCGTACTTTTATTATTGAGTTCCTCCAATATTTTTCTGTAACTGCTTGGTTCGCCTTCTGCTTCTAAAGCTTCGACATTTTTCTTTTTTCTAAGCACTACAAATGCTGCCATACCAATAACAGCACAACACAGAGCCAGCATTTGAGAAATCCTTACAGGACCAAGCATGAGACTGTCGAGCCTCAGAGCTTCAATCCACGTCCTGCCTAAGCCATATAACGTAATGTATAACAAAAACACTTCCCCGTTATTCTTCTTCCTTTTCCTGTACCATATGAGAAAAGCAAACACACCAAGATTCCACAATGACTCATACAAAAATGTGGGATGCACAGGTATTTTAGGATCTAAGTCCGGATAATATCTTATCAAATAATCCTGTATGATATCTCCAGTCATGCCCCAGGGAAGATCGGTTTGGCTGCCGAAAGCTTCTTGATTGACAAAGTTTCCCCATCTGCCAATAGCTTGTGCCAATGCAAAATACGGCAAACCGAAATCCAAAATATTCAGAACATTAATCTTCTTTATTCTGCAGTATACATAAGTTGTACCGATTGCTCCAATTATACCACCATATATGGCGAGTCCGCCATGCCAAATTCTTACTATTTCTACGGGATCTTCAAAGTAAATGCTTTTATCGGGACTGAATATAACATAATAAAGCCTTGCACATATTATTGATACCGGTGCGGCATAAAGCACAATATCAATGATATCATCAGGATTGATACCGAATTTTTTGGAAACTCTCATTCCAAGCAATACAGCCAGCAAAAAACCTACTGCAATTATAATACCGTACCAGCGAAAAGGAAATCCAAATAATGTAAACGCAATTCTGTCAATATGAAAACTGATATCCCCTAACCCCGGAAAACTGATAGTGTCCATACTAATCCCCCTTAATCGGTTTTATTACTGACAAAGCAAAATTCTCTTCGTCAAAATGCTTCAAAAACACCTCACTTGCATATTCAAAGGTTATTTTATCATATACGTCAAAATAATCAAACATTGTAGCTCCCTTAAAATATGCAGGTATAAAAAGATGGGATATCTTCTCTACAGAGTTCAATTGTTTTATAAATCTGCCTTTCATGGAATTTTTTATCCTGTCGAAGCTTTTTTTATCAAGGCCTTTTTCTTTAATTGACTTTATTTCATTTAAAATTTTACTTTTTACTTTCAATGGATCGATAGATTCGCCTCCGAACATGGAAAAAGCATAGTCCTCTTCAATTGTATAATCAGAGTCGAAACTGCTGTTTATAAGTCCCTCTTCATATAGTTCATTGTATAGCGAAGAGCTTCTTCCCACAATCATTTCCAATAGCAGCTTAACAACAATTTCTCTCTTTAATGAATCAAAACCTTTTTCTCCATTCAATTCATCTTTAAAACCCATCTGGAAAATAGGAATGGATACCGAAAGATTCTGCTCAACATAGTTCTTGTTGATTCCTTTATGACTTTTTGGAAAAATTCTTTTTATCTCAGGCTTATGTTCTGTAGTCTTTATTCCTTCGGCCACCTTTTTAAGTGTTTTCTCCGGGTCCACATCCCCGACAACAAGAATTACCATGTTGGATGGATGATAAAATGTATCATAACATTTCATGAGGTTGCTTTTATTGATTTTGCTTATGCTTTCAACAGTTCCTGCAATATCTATTCTCACAGGATGCTCCTTGTAAAATGCTCCCAAAAGATTAAAAAATGCCCTCCAGTTTGGGTCATCATCATACATTCTTATTTCCTGAGCGATTATACCCTTTTCCTTCTCAACGCTCTCTTCGGTTATATACGGATTCTGGACATAATCCAAAAGCATGTCGAAATTTTCATCAAACTTGTCTGTACAGGAAAATAAATAAACAGTGTGGGTAAAGCTTGTATAAGCGTTTGGACTTGCACCTGTCATAGAATATTTGTCCATGACACTGCCATCTTTTTGTTCAAACAGCTTATGCTCCAAAAAATGTGCTATACCGTCGGGTACTGATGTTTCATAATCTTCATAGGGTGCAATAAACCTGTTATTTATAGATCCATAGTAGGTAGCAAAGGACGCATGCTTTTTTGAATATCCCTTTTTAGGTATTACAAATGCTTTCAAACCGCTTTCATGCTCATATATATAAAGCTCTTCATTCACTTTAGAATAATTTATTTTTTTAATCTCCATATTCGGCCATCCCTTCCTTATTTTGATTGTTAGACTTAAAACCACTTATTCAATACCAAGTATTACTGGTTTTCAGATGTAAGAAAATAGATTGTGTCGAGTTCTACCTTTTTTGCAACCTCGACAATCTCATCCCTGGTTACAGCTTCAAACTTTTCATATAGACTCTTTAACGTATCCCTGGTATTGGATATTTTTTGGCTAAGATAAAAGTCAACTATGGCCAACTGGCTGTCTTTTAAGGATTCCAAACCTGTTTTAATGGATTTGATGCTGGAATCATACTCATAATCCGATATATTTCCCTGTCTGATATCCTCCACCTGTTTTAGAATCAGATCTTTTGCTTTATCCTTCTGATTTATTTCAATACCGCAGCTAATCATCATGAGGCCTTTAAACTTCTCAAGCCTGGAAAAAGCATAGTAAGCCAGGCTTTCCTTTTCTCTTACGTTCTGGAAAAGCTTTGAATGAATACCGCCTCCCAATATACTGTTAAAAACCACGAGACTGTAATAATCTTTCTCGTCAGGAGCAGTATTTGTACGAAATCCGATTGAAAGCTTTCCCTGCGATACATCAAGCTTCTCGGTTACATAATTTATATCCCTTTTAGGCTTACTTATTACAGGTTGGGATAAATCTTTTATATTGCTTCTTTTTAATTTTTTAAGTTTTGTTATAGCAGATTGTATTTTATTATCGTCCGTATCACCCGATATAAATACTTTCATAGGCAGGCTTTCCAATATGTATTTATAATGATTGAAAAGATCAGCCTCCTGTATTTTATTAAGGTCTTCTATAGAACCGTTTTCGTATATCTCAAAAGGCTCACCCTTGCACATCTCTTCAAAACATCTTTCAACTGCATATTGGACCTTGTCATTCATTCTTGCTTCAATTATCTTTTTTAAGTTATCCTTTTCCTGGTCCAAATAATCCTTTCTGAAAGTACCGTTTTCCAGCAAAGGCTCGGTAATAATTTCCAGAAGCAAGTTGAAGCAGTCATCAAAAAGGTTGGTGTCGGTACCCGTATACCTGTCGGATACATGGTCTATATAATACTGCATTATCTGGTATTCTCCCTTTTTTGAAACAGCACAGTCAAAGGAAGCTCCGTACAGCTCTTCAAGATACAATGCAATTTCCCTAAAGGATTTATGTTTTCCTGTCCCTCTTCTTAAAACTGCCGGAATCAATGCATTTTTAGTTGCATTTTCCTTCGAAAGATTATCGAGAAAAAATATGTTTATGGAGTTTGTTTTGAACTTTTCCACCGCTACCCTATACACTTCTATGCCGTTGAAAGAATCAATCAAATCAACCTTTTCTTCAGAGCTTATAAAATCCATACTAAACCTACCTTTCTTAATTTATTCAAAGAAATTGTTAAAGAACTTACACCTGACAAAAAGTTGTTTCTTTAACATTCCTAAGTATTAGTATAATAAATTGTTGCTATAATATTCAATTATTGGTTTTTATTTTTTATTATTATCTAGCATATACGGGGCAATTGATCTCCCACCGGCATATCGACTATCCTGTTGCCGCCTGCAACTGTCTTCATTACAACCCTGTTTATATGTTCATCCGTCACTTCTCCAATGATACATGAATTAGCTCCATATTCAGTATTTCTTAATACACCCATTATATTATTTACAGAAGCCTCGGGTGCTATTATAAGCATTTTACCCTCATTAGCCATATACAAGGGATCCATGCCTAAAAGCTCGCAAACGCCTCTAACCTGGTCATTTACAGGTATACTGTCCTCGTAGAGCTTTATTCCAACTTTACTTTGAGCTGCAATTTCATTTAATGTAGCTGCGACTCCCCCTCTTGTAGGGTCTCTCATAACATGTATGTCCTTAGTTTTTGACAAAACATCACCAATCATCTTATTAAGGGGTGCACAATCGCTTTTTATATCTGCGTATATATCAAGTCTTTCCCTTTCCAAAAGTATGGAGCATCCATGGTCACCCACTGTTCCGGTGATTATTACCTTATCGCCGGGCTTTGCATTACTTCCGGAAATGTATAACCCATCGGGTATAATTCCAATACCCGATGTATTTATAAATATTTTATCAGCTGCATTTTTCTGGACAACCTTAGTATCTCCCGCAACTATTTTAACACCAGCTTCTTTAGCTGTTTGAGCCATTGCCTCTACTATAGCTTCAAGCTCATTTAAAGACAAGCCCTCCTCTATAATAAATCCGCAGCTTAAATATAAAGGAGATGCCCCAACTGCAGAAAGGTCATTTACAGTACCGCATACAGCCAGCTTTCCTATGTTTCCTCCCTTAAAAAAAACAGGTGTAATGACAAAAGAGTCAGTTGTAAATGCTGCTCTGCCTGATAGCATAAAAGATGCCGCATCTTCATTTTTAATCAAAATATCATTATTAAAGTGTTTGATGAAAATATTTTTTATGAGATCTCCGGTGGTTTTCCCACCACTGCCATGAGCAAGCGTAATTATTTCCTGCATAATTATACCCCCTGATACCTGTAATAAGCAGCACAGGTTCCTTCCGAGGAAACCATGCAAGCTCCTACGGGATTCTCTGGTGTGCATTTTTTTCCATATAATCCGCAATCTGTAGGTTTCAATTTACCCCTCAATATTTCACCACATTTGCATCCCGGTGTTTCTTCAGCAATACATGGCTTTAGATTATAAACCTTCCAGGCATCAAAGGCCTCATACTCATCCCTAATAACAAGACCTGAAAGAGGTATATTGCCAATACCCCTCCAAACGGAATCACAAGGACTAAATACCTGCTCCGTGACCTTTATTGCTTCCTTATTTCCTTCCTCATCAACAACCCTTTTGTATTCATTGACTACTGCTTTTTTATTTTCATTTATCATATCAACCAATGTTAAAATGCCATGCAAAATATCTATCGGTTCAAACCCGGCTACGACCCCAGGAATACCGTACTGAGAAGCCAGCTCGTGGTACAGCTTTGTTCCTATTATGGCACTGACATGTCCCGGATAGAGATAGCCATGAACTTTTACATCCTCATCCAATGCCAGTATTTTTAGTGCATTAGGAATTGTCTTATTGGCAGATAAAACGGAAAAATTGCTTAAGCCCTCTTCGGCGGCCTTCCTTATTGTAAGTGCAGTTACAGGCGTGGTGGTTTCAAATCCCACCGATAAAAATACAACCCTCTTATCTTTATTTTCTGAAGCAATTTTTAATGAATCCAAAGGCGAATACACTATCCTTATGTCTTTTCCCCTGGCTTTTTCCATAAGAAGGCTTGAACTTGTGCCCGGCACTTTCATTAAATCTCCAAATGTGGTAATTATAACATCTTTTTCATTCGACAACTCAATGGCAGAATTTATAAAATATAGCGGTGTGACACATACAGGACAACCCGGCCCGGAAATAAGGTTGATACTTTCGGGCAGCAGAGATCTTATTCCATATCTCGAAATGGACATTGTATGGGTTCCGCATACCTCCATTATATTTACATTGCTTCCACTATACTTTGAAAGCCTCTCTGTCAACAATGCTGCCAGGTTGGAATCTCTGAAAGCTGAAGAATAGTTATCCATTGTCCATCTCCTTTAACTCTTTGAAAAGCTCAATTGTTTTTACGGCTTCCTCCTCGTCAACTTTAGAGATAGCACAGCCTGCATGTACAAGCACATAGTCTCCGAGGCTATAATCCTTTATAAGCTCAAGTGAAACCTCTCTTACAACCCCCATCATTTCAATAATACCCGTTTTATCTTTAATTTCTATTATTTTACCCGGCAAAGCCAGACACATATAACTTCCTCCTTTTTTACCGCCAAGTCATACATTTCATTCAACATTTCCCATAGCGGCCATTATTGCCTGCCCCAATGAAATACCCCCATCATTTGAAGGCACCTTTTCATGGAAGAAAACATCAAAACCGTCGCCTTTTAAAAGCTCGATGCATCTTTTTAGCAATGTGATATTTTGAAAAACACCACCGCTTAAGACTACTCTATCAAGATTTGAGTCTTCCCTTATTTTATTGCAGCAATAATGCACCATTCTTGCTACAGTTTCATGGAATCTCAACGATATATTTTCATTTTTCTCACCGTTTATAACTGAACTGATTATATCATTAATCAGCTCTTTTGTGCTTATAATATAAACATTATTTTTAACATCCACTGAAAAGCTATAGGGCTCAACATATTCCAATGTACTGCCATAAGCCGAATACTCAAGCTCTATAGCCGCCTGCCCTTCATAGTTAATCCTGCTCCTTAAGCCTAAAATTGCACTAACCGCATCAAAAAGCCTGCCCATGCTCGAAGTCAAAGGGCAGTTTATGTTCCGCTCCATCATAAGCTCAAGTGTTTTTATAGCCTTATAATCAATATCATTTAGGAATAATCGGCCCTTTATATTTACCCCTTTTATATTTACCTCTTTTATGTCTTCACCTTCAACATTATTTCCTTTTATACTGTTTATCATGTAGCTTAATGCCATTCTCCACGGCTCTTTTACCGCCATATCTCCGCTAGGCATTTTAACATATTCAAGATGTGCTGTCCTTTTAAATCCATTGTAGCCTCCTGTAAAGAACTCTCCTCCCCATATATTGCCGTCCTCACCATATCCTGTCCCGTCAAATGCAACACCTATCACATCACCGGATAAATTGCTTTCCGCCATGCATGAAGCAATATGTGCATGATGATGCTGTACAAAGAATATTTTTTTATTAAGGCTAACGGCATATTTGGTTGAAAGATACTCGGGATGCATGTCACAGGCAACTATATCAAAGTCGGTATTTAATATTCTTTTAAAATGCTCTATTCCGTCTTCGAAGGATTTATTGGTCTCCATATTTTCAAGATCTCCGATATGATGGCTTATATAAAACTCATCACCAACGCCTAAACAAAATGTATTTTTAAGCTCACCGCCGCAGGCTAAAACCCTAGGCAAAGCATTACCTTTCGTATCTACAGAAAGAGGCAAAGGAACATATCCTCTCGACCTTCTTATGATGTATTCTCTTCCTAAAACCTCTCTGGTCACAGAGTCATCCGTCCTTATATATATTTCCCTGTCATTTGTCAAAAACAAATCCGCAATATCCTTAAGACCGTAAAAAGCATCTAAGTCCTTGTAAAAAATGGGCTCACTGCTTCTATTGCCGCTTGTCATAACCAGCATATCGGTTTTGACCGCATTAATGAGGCCTAAATGTATGGGAGTATACGGAAGCATCACCCCTAAAAAAGGATTGCCCGGTGCTATCATACCAGGAAGCATGTCCATATCCTTTAATTTAAGAAGTACAATGGGGGCTTTGTTTGACTCTAAAAGCTTTCTTTCAAAAGAACTTATATGACAATATTTTTCTGCTGTTTCAATGTCCTTCACCATAACTGCAAAGGGCTTGTCATCCCTTACCTTTCTTTGGCGAAGTGTTTTTACCGCTTCTTCATTTAATGCATCACACGAAAGATGATATCCTCCAATTCCCTTTATTGCTAAAATTTGTCCCTCTGAAATAATTTTACTGCAATATGAAAATATGTCTTCAATGTCGATACTTTTTCCCATTCTGTCCAACAGCTTAACTGACGGTCCGCAGCTTTTACATGATACCGGCTGTGCATGATACCTTCTGTCTAAGGAATTATTATATTCCGCCTTACAGGATGGGCACATTTCAAATACTTTCATTGTTGTTTTATCCCTGTCGTAGGGAGTACCCTCTATTATGGTAAACCTGGGGCCGCAATTTGTGCAATTTATAAAAGGATATAGGTATCTCTTATTTTTGATGTCAAAAAATTCCTCCTTACAGTCGTCGCAAACCGACAAATCGGGAGAAATATAAGTATTTCTTTCACCAAGAATGCTGCTCTCTTTTATTTTAAAACCATCAAACCCAATCAACTCAAGATTTTTTATAGTCATTTCCTTTATCCATGAGTTTTTTGGTGCATCTACCTTAAGCCTTCTGCAAAATTCATCTATATTTTTTTTATTGCCCTCAGCAACGATTTCTACACTGCTGTCCATATTGCTTACAAATCCGTTTATAGAAAGAGCATTTGCAGTTCTCTCAACAAAAGGTCTGAACCCAACGCCCTGAACGATCCCTGAAATTTTAATACTGACACAAACCGTATTTTCCTGATCCATTCGTAATTTACTCCAAAAAGTGAAGGATTTTTTAATGTATAAGATTAATTGTATTTAATACTAAGTATATATTTCAAATATAAAAGTTTCAATAATGTACTATCAAATATTATCCCATCAAATTGAATCTTTAATAATTTGCTTTCATTACAGTAAAATAATATGCATTTTTATCTTAACGCTTCCTAAAATCAAATTGTTAGAGTATAATACCATTATAGCTATTGCATTTACTTTGACCATTTATAGATACAAGATTAAGCTTTTACTGTATATTATTATTGTATTATCAAATCTCTGGAGGAATTATGCAAGATAAGGTAAGCATGGAAGATATCGCAGCAAAGTTGGGTATCACAAAGAATACCGTGTCACTGGTATTTAGAAACATGCCTGGAATCAGCGAAAAAACAAGAAAATCGGTTTTGGAAACCGCAAAACAATTAGGCTATAAGTATAAAAAAGATTTAAAAAACACTGATGCAAAAAAGACTCCTTTGAGGAATATATGCCTATTGCAATCTAAAAGCACATATGATACAACAGGTTTTTTTGCTTTTATCCAGCTTGGAATTGAGGCTGAAGCCAAAAAGAACAGCCTTAATCTCATGTTGCATATTTATGATGACAGTGACGAAAACTTTGAAGTTCCTATGTGCATTTCCGAAGGGCTTGTATCAGGCGTGATAACAATTGGACGAGTTAGAAAGAGTACTGCTAAAATACTCAATTCATTAAATATACCCATGGTTATGGTTGATCACTACTATGAAGATATTTATATAGACTATGTATTAAGCGATAACCAAAACTGCGGTTATATTGCCACAGAATATCTTATTAAAAATGGTCATACCGAATTGGGCTTTACGGGAGATATAAAAGCTGCTGTAAGCTTTTATGACAGATATGCAGGATTTCTAAAGGCACTTGAAACATACAATATAAAACTTAATACCGATTATCTCATCACAGATAAAAGCATTGGTGTTTTAACAAATGAAAGCATTGATCTTGCAGTCAACGAAATGAAAAAACTGCCTGCCATGCCGACAGCTTTCTTCTGCTGCTGCGATCATGAGGCCATCGCGGTAATTAAAGTCCTTAACATACTAGGATACAAAGTCCCCGGCGATATTTCAATAATCAGCTTTGATAATATCGACTTATCCAACACCATAACACCGCGTCTTACCACGTTGAATGTTCACAAGGAATTTATGGGTGCAAAAGCTGTTCAAAAGCTTTTAGAAAGGATAAACTCCCCTGAGGGTCCAAAGGAAAAGATACTTCTTTCTGCAGAAATCATTGAAAGGCAATCTGTTAAAAATTTAAAAAAATAAAATTTCTTAGTGTTGTCAAATTATTCAGTGCTGTCGAAATATCTTACGGCATCGGATACATCGTTTTTTATCTGCTCCACAAGCTCGTCAACGCTTTTAAACTCCTTTTCGTTCCTTAAATGCTTTAAGAAAAACACTTCAATTTCCTTGCCGTAAATATCTTTATTGAAATCCATAATATAAGTCTCAATGCTTATTGGTAGGTTTTCCTTAAATGTAGGATTTATTCCTATACTTGTAACACTGTTATAGACTTTATTTTCAACAAGTGTTCTGGTTATATATACTCCTGTATGAGGCAGTATGATGCTTTCCGAAAAAGAAAGATTTGCTGTGGGAAACCCTATTGTATTTCCGATACGCCTGCCCTTTTTAACAGTGCCTTTGATTGAAAACTCTCTTCCGAGAAACTTATTGGCCTTTTCAATATTTCCTTTTGCTATGTACTGTCTAATGGATGTGCTGCTTACAATATGATTGTTAATCTTAACGGGAGGTATGACTATTACATCAAAGCCGTATTCCTTTCCGGCTTCTTTGAGTAGATCAGCATCCCCCTGACCTTTATATCCGAACCTGTAATCAAAACCTGTGACAGCCAGTTTAACATTAAGCTTCTTAACCAACACATCCTTAATAAAGTCTTCCGGCTTCATTCTTGAATAAGCATCGTCAAATTCGTCAAAATACAGATAATCAAGTCCCGAGCTTTGAAGAAGCTCTATTTTCTTATTTATGGTGGTTATGATAGGAGTATTAAGCTTTTTTCTTAATATATTCTCGGGATGTTTCAAAAAAGTGTATACAATGGAGTCAATCCCCATAAGCTTCGACTCATTTATAAGTGTATTTATAAGCGTCATATGGCCTATGTGCAGCCCATCAAAGTTTCCAAGGCCAACCCCTGAATCTTTTTGTATCCTTTCATTCTCTCTACTGCCATCTCGGCTTCCATAAATAACCTGCATTTTACTCACCCAAAAACACTTTCTTTGACTTTAAAAGTACCTTTCCATTTTTTATATTAACCATGCCTAAAGCAATAAATGCTTTGTTGCTGTTGTATACTTTTATAAGTTCCCCATCAACAAAATTATCTTTTGAAATTTCCACCGTGCAGCCGTTTAAAAACCTTTTTTCCTGATGCTTTTCCAGTACTCCAAACTTATAGTCTTCAAAAGCCTTATCGATAGGAGTTATATACCTGTCCAAAATGCCTTTATTTGCATATTCGTCTATATCCTCAACGGTTAATGCATCTTTTATGTTAAAGCCGCCTGCACTAAGCCGCACAAGAAAAGACATGTGTGCACCGGTTCCAAGCCTTTGACCTATATCGGAACACAATGTCCTTATATAAGTTCCCTTAGAGCATCCGACATCAAACAAAATCCTGTTATCGCTGAAAATATCGATTATTTTTATATAATATATCTCTATATCCCTGGGCTTTCTCTCAACAGTAATACCTTTACGTGCCAGCTCATAGAGCTTTTTACCGTTGATTTTCACTGCCGAATACATGGGAGGAATTTGCTGCTGCTTGCCTATAAATGAATCAAACACTTTTACAATTTCATCTTCGGTCACATTTACAGGCCTTTTTTCTATTATATTTCCCAAACTATCCTGTGTATCGGTTTCCACGCCAAGGGTCATTTCAGCTCTATATACCTTATCTTTATCGGTCATATACTCTATAATCTTTGTAGCTTTACCCACACATACAGGCAAAACACCTACTGCAGCAGGGTCCAATGTGCCTGTATGACCTATCTTGGAAGTTTTTAAAACTCCTCTTAAGAAGCCTACAACATCAAAAGATGTCATTCCGGGAGGTTTTAATACATTTATTATTCCATCCACCTATAACAACCTCTTCAATTCTTCATATACAGACTTTTTGACACTATCCAAATCACCTTTTATTGTACAGCCGGCAGCCATTTTATGGCCTCCGCCTCCAAATTTGAATGCAACCTGTCCAACATCAATATATGATTTGGATCTTAAATTAATCTTGTACTCACCCTGTGATTTTTCTCTGATAACTACTGATGATTCTACGCCCTCTATGTTCCTTCCAATATTGACAATGCCGTCACAGTCTTCTTCTTTAGCATTTGCAGCCTTAAGCATTTCATTTGTAATATTTATAAAAGCAAGCCTGCCTTCTTCAAGAAGCTCCAATGTATTAATTGCATACCCTATAAGCATTACTCTCTCTTTTGTCGTAGAATCAAAAACTCTCTGTGCAACCTCTGCCACTTTAACTCCGCTTTTCACCAAATCCGATACAATTTCATGGGTTTTAGATGTCGTATTGCTGAATTTAAAGCATCCTGTATCGGTAGCTATAGCAACATACAAACATGTGGCAATATCGGCATCAATCTCAACATTTAAAAGATTTATGAGCTCATATATTATCTCACCTGTTGCAGATGCATTTACATCAAGATAATTATAGCGGGCAAACCCTGTATTAGTGCCATGATGATCAATATTTACAGTATTATCCACACTGTTAAAAACGTCGATCCTCTTTCCGATTCTGCCGGTATCACCTGTATCTAATGCTATTACCATATCAAATCTATGGTTGGAATTTCCTTCATATATCACAACATCCTCTAAAGGTAAGAAGTTGTAAATATTTGGAATCTTCTCTTCCGCTATTATTTTTATATCCTTGCCAAGTCTTTTTAATGCAATTCCCAATGCAATACAAGACCCCCACGCATCCCCATCTGCCTGAACATGAGGTAGGATGGCAATACTTTTACAATTTTCAATTCCGCTTACAATATCAACTAAATACAACCCAACACACCGCCTTATTCCTTTTCGCCGATTTCACCATCACCTTTTACAGTTTCATTTATAAGCTTTGTCATATATACTCCATGCTCAATTGAGTCATCAATTTCAAAATGCAACTCAGGTGTATAGCGAAGCTGCATCCTGTGCCCAACCTCCCGCCTTATAAATCCTGCGGCACTTTTTAATCCTTCATGAGCGTTCTTTTTATCCTCTTCACTGCCTAAAACACTTATATAAACCTTTGCATGTCTCAAATCCTTTGTAACATTTACCGAAACAACGCTAACCATACTCGGCATGCGTGGGTCCTTTAAATCATTCATAATTATACTGCTGATTTCCTTTTTCATTTCCTCTGATATTCTGCTTGTTCTATCTCCCATAAAAACACTCCTCAAACTTTTAATGCCTTATAAAGCGGTAAATCATTAAAGAACAACTTCCCCCTTACAGCTTATAGGGGAAGTCATATCTTTAATCACACATAAAATCGCCTTAATATTAGTTATTGTACTTTTATCTTTCCACTTCTTCCATTGTATATGCTTCAATTATATCGGTATCTTTTATATCATTGAACCTTTCAAAGGACATACCGCATTCAAATCCCTGTGCCACTTCTTTGACATCGTCTTTAAATCTCTTTAATGATGCAAGTTTACCTTCATAAACAACTATTCCATCCCTTATAATCCTTACATCGGAACTTCTGGTAAACTTTCCGTCAGTTACATAACAACCGGCTATAGTACCTATTCCTGAAACCTTAAACAATTGCCTTATTTCAGCATGGCCCTGAACAACTTCCTTATATGTTGGCTCAAGCATACCCTTCATAGCGGCTTTTATATCCTCTATGGCATTGTAAATAATCCTGTAAAGTCTTATGTCAACACCCACATCCTTTGCCTTCTCGGCAACATTTATACCGGGTCTAACATTAAATCCAATTATTATAGCATTGGAAACCTGTGCTAATGTAACATCATGCTCGGATATAGCCCCAACGCCTCCGTGGATTATCTTTACCCTTACTTCTTCATCACTAAGCTTTTCAAGAGACTGCTTAACCGCTTCTACAGAACCCTGTACATCTGCTTTGACTATGACATTGAGCTCTTTAACCTTACCTTCTTTTATCTGACTGAAGAGATCTTCCAATGTTACCTTTGCAGTTGATTTAAGATGCTCTTCCCTTAACTTGAGCTTCCTCTTTTCAGCAAGCTGTTTTGCAGTCTTTTCATCCTTAATTGCATAGAATGTTTCGCCTGCTTCGGGAACTTCAGGCAATCCCAATATTTCAACCGGCATTGAAGGTCCGGCCTTTTTGATATGGTTACCCTTATCGTCCACCATGGCCCTTATTCTACCAACTGTAGTTCCTGTAACAATTGAATCACCATGCTTTAAAGTTCCTCTCTGTACCAGCATTGTAGCTATAGGACCTCTATCCTTATCGAGTTTTGCTTCTATAACTGTACCTTTCGCCTGTCTGGTAGGATCGGCTTTAAGCTCCAACATATCTGCAGTAAGAAGAACCATTTCCAAAAGTCCGTCGATATTTTCCCTCTTTTTAGCAGATACATTTACACATATAACGTCTCCGCCCCATTCTTCGGGTACAAGACCGTACTCGGTCAATTCCTGCTTAACTCTGTCAGGATTCGCTCCCGGCTTATCTATTTTATTGATAGCTACTATTATGGTTACATTGGCGGCTTTTGCATGGTTTATGGCTTCAACTGTCTGCGGCATTACACCATCATCGGCAGCTACCACCAATATAGCTATATCGGTAACCTGAGCACCTCTTGCTCTCATGGCTGTGAAAGCTTCATGACCAGGGGTATCAAGGAATGTAATATTCCTGTTATTTATTTTTACGGAATAAGCACCGATATGCTGTGTTATTCCTCCTGCTTCGCCCTTAACAACATCAGCTTCTCTTATGGCATCCAAAAGCGATGTTTTTCCGTGGTCAACATGCCCCATAACAACAACAACAGGCGGTCTGGGCTCTAACTTGCTTTCATCTTCTGTTTCTGCATCATCAAAGAGAATATCTTCTTCACTAATCTCTACTTCTTTCTCAGCTGTAATGCCAAATTCTTCGGCAACTATGGCAGCAGTATCAAAGTCCAACTCATGATTTAATGTAGCCATTACACCAAGAGCCATGAGCTTTTTAATAACTTCTGTTGCTGTCTTTTTAAGGGTCTCGGCCAGGTCTTTAACAGTGATACTCTCTCTTATTTTTACATGAGTAAGAACAGCTTTTGGCGGTATATGCTTGTTTTCAGTTGAGCCTCTGGCATCTTTCTTTGGCTTTGGAGCCTTCTTAGTCCTTTTGAAACCGTCGCTGTCATAAAATTCATCCAATATAAAATCCTCTGACAGTACTTCCGAAATGCCTTTCTTTTCAGTAAGCTTAACGGAATTTGGCCTAAACCTTTCATTCTTATTGATAAACGGTTTTGCACCATCTTTCCTTTGCTCTCTTCTTATATCCCTATCCACATCCTTGCTGGAGAATTCGCGCTTTAGCTCATTCTTGGCAGATGTTAATTCTTCCGTCTTTGCAGCTGTCAAATCAGCTTTAGGAATCTCAGGGAGTCTGTCACCATGTTTTGCAGCCGTTCTGTCATTATTCCTGTTAAACGGCTTATTACCGTCATTAGGTCTGTTAAATGTCCTGTCACCCTGCTTATTGTTGTTTCTGTTGTCATTCTGTTTAAAATTCTGTTTGTCATTTTGCTTGTTGCCGGTTGCATTTTTATCATTATTCTTATTTGCGTTTACGTTTTTGTCGTTTGGCTTGTTATGCTGATGCTGTTTATCGTTTTGCTTGTTAACATTTCTGTTATCATTTTTGTTTTCAGTTTTCAAGTTCTTATTGTGATTCTGGTTTTGCTGTCCATCGGTTTTATTAACTGACGGCTGCACTTGTTTTTTATCAACATTTGCATTAGCCTTAACATCATGATTTTTAGATTCATGCACTCCATCTACAGATTGCTGATCTGATACCACTTTTTCTTCCGGCTTTACGTCCTGTATAATATTTCCAGTCGTCTGAACATCAACCTCTGTTTTTTCTGCTTCATTCACATTACTCTTCTCGACTATACTACTCACCCCATCACTAGCAGACTGTTTTTCAATTCTCTTTGTTTCATTTTTTTTGTTATCGGACGATTTATCTTCATTTTGGTTTATAGTAGGACCCTTTACAGTCGAGGTACTTTCAACAGGCTTTGAAGTAACCTTTTGCTCCTGTATCAGATTGCTTCTATTATCCTGTTTTACATCATGTTTTGCATTATCGTGTTTTGTATTATCGCTCTTGTCACTATCAACATTATTGCTATTTTTTAAGCTATGGCTAATGTAATCTTCTATATCGGTATTTCTGACAAATCCTGCCCTCAACCCTGAATTTGCCTCTGCTGTTCTTACAATAGATCTATGACTTTTTCCATCCTTTTGTGCCTTAGATGCATTTGTATTAGCAGTATTCGGTGATGATATCACCTTTTCGTCCACATTATCGGAACTTGAATCAATAATTATTTCTGTTTTTCTAATTATTCTTGGTGCCTGTTTTGCAGCCTTTTTTGATTTGTTTTTCAAGTCGGCACTTGCTACATTCGGTACAGGATTGGAATTCAAAATAGGATTTGAAGCATGTGGTGACTTCTTCTCTTCTGCTTCCGGTTTCTTAACCTTATCCTGTTTAATAATTCCTATATGGTTATATAAAGCCTCGATCTCTTCATCACTTAATAAACTCATATGGTTCTTTACATGTATATCGATCTCTGCCAACTTCTCAGTAAGTCTCTTGCTTGTTGTATTCAGTTCTTTTGCCAGCTCATATACTCTGACTTTATCCAATATGCTCACCCCCAAATTCATCAGTGTAGCTGTCAATCTTTTCAGCTAACTTTCTTGCAAACCCTTCATCCATTATGGCAATTACAGAACGGATATCTTTTCCGATATGCCTTCCTATAAGTTCCTTAGTACCAAAAAAACGAATTTCTACATTCCTGTATTTACACTTGTCTGTAAACTTCTTTTTTGTATTTAAAGACGCATCTTTTGCCACTACTATAAGACTAACATTATTGTTTTTTATAGCTCTTTCACAAGCTTCTTCCCCGGACAACAATTTACCTGCTTTTACGGCTAAACCCATGAATGAGTATATGTTATGAACCATCCAAACCCTCCAATTGATTTCTTAATTGAGTATAAATCTCTTCACTTATAGCAGTTTCAAATGCTCGTTCTAATTTTTTACCTTTTTTCGCTTTCTCAAAACAAGATAGGCTGTTGCAAATATACGCCCCTCTTCCCGGCTTCTTACCAATGGGGTCCAACGATATTTCGTTTTCTTTATTTTTAACTACCCTTATAAGCTCTTTTTTAGGCTTCATTTCCTGACACCCAATACACATTCGAAGAGGTATTTTTCTTTGCTTCACGTATTAATCCCTTTCCCTTCTTATTTGATATAACAAAAATTCGTGTTTTTATTTATCTTCACCTTCATAGTCATCAAACAATTGAGACTGTTCTTCTTTGTTTTCTTCATATTCCGAATTGTCATATCCGTCATAGGAATCAAGCTCTTCATCCATCGGTTTAAAGAGATCAAAACTGCTGTACTGTGCCTCTTGTGCACCGTCATCATTATAGTTAAGAAGCTGCTGCTCAATCGTTGCCCTAAGCTGTGATTCACTTTTTATATCAATTTTCCAACCGGTCATTTTGGCAGCAAGCCTAGCATTTTGTCCTTCCTTGCCTATAGCAAGTGAAAGCTGGTAGTCGGGAACAGTTACTTTTGCACTTTTCTCCTCTTCATTAATACTAACCCTTATTACTTTTGCAGGGCTTAAGCTTGCAGATATAAAAACCTCAGGATCACTGCTCCATTTTATTATATCTATTTTTTCCCCTCTAAGTTCATCAACAATCGCTTGAACTCTTGTACCTTTTTGACCGACGCAGGCACCAACAGGGTCTACATTAGGGTCCTTGGAAAAAACAGCAATTTTTGTTCTGGAACCCGGCTCCCTTGCTATGCTTTTAATTTCAACAATTCCCTCATGTATCTCAGGAACTTCCAACTCAAACAGCCTTTTAACAAGCCCCGGATGAGTCCTTGAAACTGCAATCTGAGGACCTTTTGTCGTCCTCTTAACCTCAAGAATATATGTCTTAATCCTGTCGTTAAATTTGTATTCTTCTCCCGGTGTCTGCTCTGATGCTGCTAGAACTGCTTCAGCCTTACCCATATCTATAATTACATTTTTTCTTTCAAACCTTTGAACTATACCTGTTACAATATCGCTCTCCTTGTTGGAGAACTCATCATAAACTATTTCTCTTTCCGCTTCCCTTATCCTCTGGACAACAACCTGTTTGGCAGTCTGTGCAGCGATTCTTCCAAAATTTTTGGGCGTAACTTCTATTTCTGCCACATCACCGTCAGTGAGCATTCCGTCCAGCCTTTTCGCTTCATCCAATGATATCTCAAGATTGTCATTAACAGGCAGAGAGCTTACCTTTTTTAATGCATAAACCTTAACATCTCCCGACTCAGCATTAAATGTAACCTTGACACTCTGTGAAGAACCGAAGTTACGTTTGTACGCAGAAATCAAAGCAGCCTCAATGGCCTCAATCAATATATCCTTTTTAATTCCTCTTTCTTTTTCCAACTGATCCAATGCATGGATTAATTCCGCACTCATTTTATTCCTAAACCTCCCTAAATAAATCTTAGAATTTTATTGTCCTTTTCACAATCGCTACTTTATCCCTGTCAAATTCAAGTATGTCATTGTTCGACTCTATAATTGAAATTTTACCGTCTATAAGTCCGTTCAGCTTGCCCTCAAATATTTTCTTACCGTCAATAGGCTGGTAAAGTTTAACTTCTACCTGCTCACCTTTATACTTAATAAAATCTTTATCTCTTTTTAAAGGTCTTTCAATTCCAGGTGATGATACCTCCAGAAAATAATGCTGTGGAATAGGATCAACTTTGTCAAGTTCCTGTCCAAGTGCCTCACTGACCAGTTGGCAGTCATCTATTGATATACCGCCCTCTTTGTCTATGTAAACTCTCAGGTACCAATTGGCTCCTTCCTTAAGAAACTCTACATCCACCAATTCGAAATTATTTTTTTCTGTAATGGGTGAAACCATTTCCGTCACAATATCCTCAATTTTTTGCCTGGCCATACTTACCTCCAATCATTTTACGGCATTATCGCATATCTATTATAGTTTTTCACTTGATTCTCAAAACTTTTAAAAAAACAATGCGAAAGAGTGGGATTTTCCCACTCTTCTCTACTCTAAAAGAAACTTTAAAATTTTGCCCAAGAGTATTATATCACTATTATGTACATTAAGCAACAGATTTATTACAAAATCATCTTTCTCACTTCATCAACAAACTCATCAACCACTTTTTCCTGGGGTATCTTTCGAATTATTTGGCCCTTTTTAAATAACAAAACTTCTCCATCTCCGCCTGCTATACCGATATCGGCATGCTTTGCTTCTCCCGGACCGTTGACGGCACAACCCATGATTGCTACTTTTAAGTTTGCATCTACGTCCTGAAGCTTCTCCTCAATGCCGTTGGCAATTTCTTCTAAGTTGACCCTGCACCTACCGCAGGTCGGACATGATATGAATTCTATTCCTGCCTTCTTGAGCTCTAAAGACTTTAGTATCTCTATGCCGGCTTTAACTTCTTCCACCGGATCACCTGTTAAGGATACCCTTATTGTGTCACCGATTCCTTCAGCCAAAAGTGCACCAATACCCACCGACGATTTAATCGTACCCCTGTAGACCGTTCCAGCCTCTGTCACGCCTAAATGAAGAGGATAATCCGCTTTCTCCGACATCATACGGTAGGATGCTAATGTAAGTGGCACATTGGATGCCTTAATTGAAATGACAATATCACTAAAATTGCAATCTTCCAAGAGAGATGCATGGTATAGTGCACTTTCCACCATGCCTTCCGCTGTAACTCCTCCATACTTTTTTTGTATATCACTTTCAACCGAGCCGGAATTAACTCCAATCCTTATGGGTATGTTCCTTTCCTTTGCCATTAGGGCAACCTTCCTGACTCTATCCATACCGCCTATGTTTCCGGGATTGATTCTTATTTTGTCCACACCCATTTCCATGCACTTTAGAGCAAGCCTGTAATCAAAATGAATATCGGCTACTAAAGGTATTTTAACCGACTTTTTAATTTCACCGATTGCCTCGGCCGCTTCCATATCCAGGACTGCAAGCCTTACAATATCGCAGCCTGCTTCTTCAAGCCTTTTTATTTGCTCTATTGTACCTGAAACATCTCTTGTATCGGTATTGGTCATAGATTGAATGAGTATCGGAGCATCCCCTCCAATATGCAAAGGACCTACGGATACCTTTCTTGTTTTCTTTCTTTTTATTGCAAAATCGCCCATCTCTATACTCCAATTCCGTTGAATATCTTGAATATATCGCTAAATAACACAACAACAAACAATATCATCATAAACACAAAGCCTGCTGCCATAATCATTCTCTCCTTTTCTACAGGAAGAGGCTTTCTTCTTATGGCTTCTAGAGTTAACAAAACAAGTCTGCTTCCATCCGCAGGCGGTATGGGAAGTAGATTTGCAATACCCAATGCAATTGAAATAAACACCATCAAGTTCAACATGCTAAGTATTTTATCCATAAAGGTTGGAACCATTTGAACCACTTCATTCATTGTGGCTACCATGCCCACAGGCCCTGTAACCTCTCCAAATGAGAACTTACCTTGGAAAAGATATATTATGGAATAAACGGAAACTCTTGTATATGAATATGTATCTATCAATGATTCCCTTAAAATGTCACCAACTCCGCCCTTTACACTTGGAGCAAATGCCATTCCCAAGTCATAGCTGTCAGACCTTCCCACATCAAGGGACGGTTTAATTTGAAGTGTTTCAATCTTATTATCTCTCAAAACTTGGACATTAAGGACTATATCAACCTCATTATTTTGGCTGCCTTTATTTTTATCGACTTCTTTATCCTTTAGCTTTTCATCATATACCTTCTTTAGATAGTTCAAAATATCAGGCATTGATTTAATTTCCTGATCATCGATTTTCACTATCCTGTCTTCAGGCTTTAGATTGTTTTTTTCATCGGACTGATTGGTTAAAACACTGCTTACAACATTAGAATCCTTTCCGTAAGACTCCTTTGCTCTAAATCCCAATAAAAGTCTATTAGCCGGAATAACTAAAGGCTTAACCGATAACTCCTCTTCATTTCCGTTTCTATCAATTATAACCTTTGCTTCCTTCCCCTTAGACGCCATGAGGAATAACATTTCCTCCGCAGGTTTATATACTCTTTTACCGTCATAGGACTTTATTATATCCCCTTCTCTTAATCCGGCCTCATATGCCGGAGATCCTTCAAGCACCCTGCCTACTTTTGTAGTTTCATAACCGCTGGCAGAAATAAGTACAACCAAAAGTATTGTGGCTAAAAGTACATTGGCTATAGGTCCTGCAGCAATAACTGCCATTCTGGTTAATACCGACTTGTTGCAGAAGGCTCTTTCACTGTCCGATTCCTCTTCTTCACCCTCAAGCCTAACATATGCTAAAACAGGAATAATCCTAAGAGAGTACAATGTTTCGCCTATTTTAAAACTGAAAATCTTAGGTCCGTAGAATAGAGAAAACTCATGAACTTGAACTTTACAAAGCTTTGCTACGATAAAATGCCCTAATTCATGAACGATAATAATAATATTGAATGCGATTATAGATAACAATAATGTCATTTTTTACCTCCAGTTTTATAAACGTCAGATGGCTATTTTTTTAAAATTATGTCCCTGGTTTCCTTATCTACTTCTATTATATCTTCAAGGCTTGGGTTATTATTCTTTTGATGTTTTCCCATAGCTTCTTCTATTATTACAGGTATATCGATAAACCTGATCTTTTCTTTAAGAAACAAACCCACTGCCACTTCATTAGCCGCATTTAAAACAGCAGGCATCGTACCTCCCATTTTTAAAGCTTCAAATGCAAGCCTGAGGCAAGGAAACCCATCAAAATCCGGTGCTTCAAATGTGAGACTCCTTGTTTTTAAAAGGTCAAGCTTTGAAAAGTCATTATTCATTCGATCGGGATATGTAAGTGCAAGCTGTATGGGTATACGCATATCCGGCGAACCAAGCTGTGCCATTACCGAGCCGTCACAGTACTCAACCATGGAATGTATAACACTCTGCGGATGTATCAAGACTTCAATTCTTTCTAATGGCATATCAAAAAGCCACCTGGCCTCAATTACCTCAAGCCCTTTATTCATAAGGGATGCAGAATCAATGGTTATTTTGCTTCCCATAACCCAATTAGGATGATTTAATGCATCCTTCACAGTCACTTTCTTAAGGTCCTCATGGGATTTACCTCTAAATGGGCCTCCCGATGCTGTAAGTATGAGTTTTGATACTCTATTTAAATTATTACCCATTAAACTCTGAAAAATAGCAGAATGTTCACTATCTACAGGTAAAATGTTTACTTTGTGCTTTCTTGCTTCAGACATAACTATACTGCCTGCTGTCACAAGAGTTTCCTTATTTGCTAGAGCTATGTCCTTACCCCTTCTTATAGCTTCTAGCGTAGGTATAAGTCCGGCAATACCGACTACGGATGCTACCACTGTATCTGTTTCGTCCATTGCAGCAACTGCCTTTAATCCGTCCAAACCGCTTAAAACCTCTATAGGCAAGTCCTTCAGCCTTGACTTTAACTCACCTTTTAAAGAATCATCATTTATAGCAACAATCTTAGGCATAAATTCTCTAGCTTGCTTCTCCAGTAAATCTATATTGCTGTTTGCAGATAAGCCTGAAACTTTTATTTTTAAATTCCTGGCCACATCCAGTGATTGTACGCCAATGGAACCTGTTGATCCCAATATGGATATGTTTTTTGCCATTACTTCAACTCCTTGCTGCTAACCTTTAGAAAAAACAATATTAAAATATACGATGGCTTTAAACTACAAAATCATCATTATGTAAAAGTAGACAGTAGGAGCAACAAACAATATACTGTCAAATCTATCCAATACACCGCCATGTCCGGGCATTATATTTCCATAATCCTTTATTCGTGAAAACCTTTTTATTGCAGAAGCACCCCAGTCCCCAATTTGGGAAACAATTCCATTAATTCCTCCAAGCACTATAAAATGATAGTATGGTATAATTGGAATCCCGCTCTTTTTAAACTGGTAATTCATAAACAGCCCGAATGCAGAGGTTAAAACCACACTGCCTATTATTCCTCCAATAGTCCCCTCCAAAGTCTTTTTAGGACTTATTACAGGCATAATCTTTCTTTTTCCCAGAAACTTTCCTGTAAAATACGCAAAAATATCAGTAGCAAAAGCACCTATGAAAATAAGCCAGATATAGTAAAAACCATTATCAAGCTTTCTTGTCAAAACAACAAATGCAAACAAGAACGGCACATAGAGCATTCCGAACACAGTCAGTGAAATATTGATTATATTGTACTTTTCATGAAAGAAAATTATTACTAAAAACAGAAAAACTATGATTAAGAACAATACCATTGAAATATAATTTGCAGATTTAATGATATCGAGATAATCAGTTACAACAGCATTTTCGGTTTTCAGTCCTATAACAATTATCGGTAAGCAAGCTATGTATCCAAATAATCTTAAAGGCTTGTACCCAACATTTGATACTGCATTATAAAATTCAAATATTCCTATAATTGATAGAAGGAAAATTGATGCAGAAACAAAAAAACTGCCTGAAAATACAACAATAAAAAGCACTATAGTTCCAATAATCCCACTAATTATCCTCGTTTTCAAATGCTACACTCCTCCATATCGTCTATTTCTCTTCTGATATTCGATTATGGCCGCATCAATATAAGATTCATCAATATCAGGCCATAAAACATCAGTGTACCAGAACTCAGTATAAGCCATCTGCCACAACAGAAAATTACTATGCCTTTTCTCACCGCTTGTACGTATGAGAAGATCGGGGTCAGGCAAATACCATGTATACAGCTTCTTTGAAAAATATTCTTCTGTTATGTCATCCGGTTTTATCAAACCTTTTTCAACATCATTAAAAAGGCTCTTTATTCCATTTACAATTTCGTCTCTTCCTCCGTAGTTTAAAGCTATATTAAGACAAATTCCCGAGTTCTTGCTTGTAGATTCTTCGACTCGCTTTATTTCCTTCTGGATTTCCGGCGAAAGCCCTTTAACATTACCTATAACTTTTATTTGAGCCTGATCTCCGCCTAATTCCTTTTCAGCATTTTTAAGCTTCTCCAAAAGCAAATCCATAAGCTCATCGACTTCCTTTTGAGGTCTTTTCCAATTTTCTGTAGAAAATGCATAAACAGTTAGGTATTTAACGCCAATTTTATCACAGTACCTAACGATCTTTTTTAAAACATTACTACCTTCTCTATGACCAAAAATTCTAGGAAGCTTTCTTTTTTTAGCCCATCTTCCGTTACCGTCCATGATTATGGCTATATGGTTTGGAATATTTTGGGCATCAATACCTACATTTTGACCATTACTCCCATTATTCGTCATTAATTTATTAAATAAACTCATTATACCTCCAAAAATATCCCTGGGATTTATCATAAAAAAGCACTAGCTTTTATATGCCCAAAAAAAACATAATTTATTAATATATTTGTTCATTACAATGCCAATATATATAATACATTAATTTTATAAATAAAACAATAAACAATAAAAAACTAAGCCACATAATGACTAACCCCTCTAGACGAGGGGTTTTGCTAACAGCAGTCTGACTTTTTTATCCACAACATCATACCTAAGTATTCTGTAACTTAAATCGTACTTGGACGAAGCTTTTCTAGGCTCACTTGTAACCTTAATTTCATCTGTTTCAAGCGAATATTTATTTATCAATTCCAATCCGTCTTCCAATTTATATCCTGTCAAATCGGGTAAACTCAATGTCTTACACCTCTAAAATTTCCTTTTCTTTATCTTCAACAATCTTTTCTATTTCTGCAATCCTCTTGTCGGTAATGTTCTGAATATCCTTTTCCGCTGATTTAAGGTCATCCTCTGTTATGGCATTGCTCTTTTTCTGAGCTTTAAAATGTTCGATTGCATCTCTTCTTATTGATCTAACAGCAACCTTTGCATCCTCACCGTATTTTTTAACAGTCTTGGTAAGCTCTTTTCTTCTCTCTTCCGTAAGAGGCGGAAATACCAACCTGATTATTTTTCCGTCATTGTTGGGATTTAAGCCTATATCGGATTTTTGGATAGCCTTCTCAATTTCTTTGAGAATTTTCGCATCCCAAGGCTGAATCTGTATTATTCTTGCCTCAGGTATTGTAACACTTCCTAATTGTGTTATTGGGGTAGGTACACCGTAATAATCTACCATAATCTTATCCAGTATGGACGAATTTGCTCTGCCTGCTCTGAGTCCGGCCAATTCGTCCTTTAAGACATTTATTGTCTTTTTCATCTTTTCTTCAAATGGTTTGTATTCTTCTTTATTCATACTTATAACCTCCCTGATTACCTGATGGATGTTCCTATTTCTTCTCCAAGAATTACCTTTACTATATTGTCCGGATTATCAAGCCCAAATACAATTATGGGTATGTTATTGTCCTTACAAAGTGACGCTGCTGTTGAATCCATTACACCAAGCTCTTTATTGAGCAAATCCAAAAATGTAAGATTATTAAATTTCTTAGCATCAGGATTTATACATGGATCACTGTCATATACTCCGTCAACTTTCTTTGCCAGAAGAATTACCTCCGCATCAATCTCCGCTGCCCTTAAAGCTGCCGTTGTATCGGTGGAGAAATATGGATTGCCTGTACCGCATGCAAATATAACAATCCTTCTTTTCTCAAGGTGCCTAACAGCTTTTCTCCTTATGTACGGTTCAGCAATCTGCCTCATTTCTATAGCTGTTTGAACCCTGGTAGGTATTCCTCTTGACTCTAAAGCATCTTGCAATGCCAGAGAATTTATAACTGTTGCCAGCATTCCCATATGATCGGCAGTTATACGGTCCATCCCCTTACCGCTTCTGCCTCTCCAAAAGTTTCCGCCGCCAACAACAATTGCTACATCTACACCCAACTTGTGAACTTCACTTATTTTGTCACAAACTCTGTTAATAGTCTCGGTATCAATACCGAACTTACTGTCTCCCGCTAATGCTTCCCCGCTGATTTTTACCATAACCCTTTTATATTTAGGTGTCAGCATAAAATTCCTCCGATTCAAAGCTAGTGTTCAATACTCCTTAATTGCTTTCTAAATATTATATATATAATTTTTATATAATATTTCCACATATGAATATGGGAACATTTATTATGTTCCCATATTTTAATAATAATATTTGCTTTAATGTTAGTTATTGATTTGTTTCATAACTTCATCAGCAAAGTTTTCCTGTTTCTTTTCGATTCCTTCGCCTCTTTCGAATCTAACAAACCTTCTTATATTAATGTTTTCTCCGATTGTTGCAATTTTTTCCGTCAGAAGCTGCTGGATTGTTTTGTCATTATCCTTTATCCATGGTTGTTCTAAGAGACATACTTCTTTATAGAACTTTTCAATTCTTCCTTCAACCATTTTTTCAACAATTTTCTCAGGTTTACCTTCATTTAAAGCTTGAGCTTTTAAAATTTCTTTTTCCTTCTCTATAACAGCAGCCGGCACTTCTTCACGTCTAACATATTCAGGTCTTGCAGCTGCAATTTGCATTGCTATATCTTTAACAAAACTCTTGAACTCTTCATTCTTTGCCGCAAAATCTGTTTCTATATTAACTTCTACAAGTACACCAATTCTTCCATCGCCGTGTATATAAGCATCTACCAATCCTTCAGCTGCTATTCTTCCTGATTTCTTAGCTGCTGCTGCCAAACCCTTTTCTCTTAAAACCTCTATTGCTTTTTCCATATCTCCGTTAGCTTCTGTAAGAGCCTTTTTGCAATCCATCATGCCGGCTCCAGTTCTTTCACGGAGCTGCTTTACCAATTCTGCAGTAACCATAGTAAATCCTCCATAAAAATTATATATAATATTTATCCCAATATTATTTTTATTTATTTTATTTTTATCAAATATTTATTTTATTTTTATCAAAATTGATCAATCCACACAAAATGCGGTTAATCAATTAATTTATATCCAATACGATATTATTCAGCTTCAGCTACAACTTCCGGAGCTTCTTCCACTTCTGCAACTTCAACAGCAGGAGCTTCATTATCTGTCAATTGCTCACCCTGTCTGCCTTCAATAATAGCATCTGCTATCTTTGCAGTTATTAACTTAACAGCTCTTATAGCATCATCGTTTCCTGGAATAGGGAAATCTACTTCATCGGGATCACAGTTAGTATCAACGATAGCAACAACAGGAACTCCCAATCTCTTCGCTTCCAAAATTGCATTTCTTTCTTTTCTTGGATCTACAATAAACATAGCTCCAGGCAATCTCTTCATGTTCTTTATTCCGCCAAGATTCTTCTCGAGATCAACCATTTCTTTTCTGAGTTTTATAACTTCTTTCTTTGGAAGAACATCAAATACGCCTTCTTTTTCCATTTCTTCTAATTTATTCAACCTGTCGATTCTCTTCTTAATTGTATTGAAGTTTGTGAGCATTCCACCTAACCATCTGGCGTTAACGAAGAATTGTCCGCTTCTTAAAGCTTCTTCCTTTATTGAATCCTGTGCCTGTTTCTTTGTTCCTACGAACAAAATATCTTGTCCGTTCATTGCTACTTCTCTAATGAAGTAATATGCTTCTTCAACCTTTTTTACAGTCTTCTGCAAATCGATGATGTAAATACCGTTACGTTCTGTAAAGATGAACTCCGCCATTTTAGGATTCCATCTTCTTGTCTGATGACCGAAGTGAACACCAGCTTCCAATAACTGTTTCATAGAAATTACTGACATTTTATAATCCTCCTTTTAGTTATACCTCCACTGCTTCATCCTTCAGGAACACTCATTATGAGCACTTTTCCCGAAATCAATCAGTGTGTGTATTTTTACCGTTAAATAGTATAACACAAGAAATCTGCATTATCAACTCTATTTCAAACAAAATTTTAAAATTCCAAAATACCTATTGCAAAACTTCTAAAGGGATGCATACTTGAAATTAATCTTAGTATGGACTACTATATAATTAAATTAATATTTTTTATTGGGAGGATTTTATGGAAGATATTAATTTCCTTAAAAGTTCTGCGGATTTTTCGGTAGTGCAGGGCAAGCCGATATGCAAATGGGCAAGAATCATGGGAATTCTGTACATAGTTCTCGGTTCAATATTGTGTGTGGGAATTGTTACGGCTGCTTTAGGCATACCTCTTATAATTTCAGGACGACAGTTAATAATAGCTTATAATAATATGAAAAACTTCTCGCAATCAAACAGTTATTATAACTTAACCAATGCAATCGACAACCTTAATATATTTTTTAAGATTTCATGCATTATATTTGCAATAAGCAGCGGTATCATCATAATTGGAATTATTGCTGGAGTTCTAAAGCTGTTGGGTGTTATATGATAAAAATCCTATAAAAAGCTGTCGGTGGTCTCCGACGGCTTTTTTCTTTAACTTAAACTCCCTTGATTTTATAATTAAACTTCTCTATAATTTTCATTGTAGCTCTATAAATTTCAAATCACGCTTCAATTAAAGAAAGGATGTTATGAAAAAGGAAATATCTATACCAAAAGATGTTCAATATATTATTGAAAGGCTCAACAATGAAGGATATGAAGCATATGTTGTCGGCGGCTGCGTTAGGGACAGTATTCTTGGCAAGGAGCCAAAAGATTGGGATATTACAACAAATTCACTTCCCCATACCACAAAAGCATTGTTTGACAAAACAATAGACACCGGTCTTAAACATGGTACTGTAACTGTTGTTTTAAATGATGAAAACTATGAGATAACTACTTACAGAATAGATGGCAAGTATTCAGATAACAGGAGGCCCGATAAGGTCGAGTTCACAACTTCCCTGAAGGATGATTTGAGCCGCAGGGATTTCACCATCAATGCTCTTGCATATAATCCGGTCTTGGGAATAATGGATTTTTTCGGAGGAATTGAGGATTTAAATAAAAAAGTTATTCGTGCAGTAAGAAATGCCGATAAAAGATTCAAGGAAGATGCACTTAGAATGCTAAGGGCAATTCGTTTTTCCGCTCAACTTGACTTTCAAATAGAATCGGAAACATTAAAAGCTATTTCAGAAAACAAAGAACTTATTAATAATATAAGTCCTGAAAGGATTAGAGACGAGCTGACTAAAACACTTGTATCTCCAAGCCCTCATAAGTTTCTTCTGCTTCACGACACAGGGCTATTGAAGTTTATACTGCCTGAATTTGAAAGCTGTATCGGAGTACAGCAAAACAATCCCTATCACATGTACAATGTTTGCGAGCATACAATCAACGCTGTATCAAGCATTGAAGATGATAAGGTTTTAAGGTGGACAATGTTGCTTCATGATATCGGCAAACCCCTTACAAAAAGTACCGATTCATCAGGAATAGACCATTTTTACGGACATCAGAAAGTAAGTTGTGATTTATCCTTTAACATATTAAAAAGACTCAGGTTTGACAATAAATCAATCGATACTATACTAAAACTTGTTGAGCATCACGATATGACAATAGATTGTGACAGTAAGTCCATAAAAAGTGCATTAAGAATATTGGGAAAAGAACTTTTTTTCATGCTTTTGAAGGTGAAAGAAGCAGATATGCGTGCACAAAATATAATTTATCTTGAACCAAGACTTGATGAATTGGCCAAAATAAAACGTTTAGCAGAAGAGATAATAAATGAAAAACAATGTTACAGTTTAGATACTTTGGCAATCAATGGTAATCATCTTATTGAAATTGGCATAAAGCACGGCAAAGATATAGGTATAATATTAAACAAACTGCTGGATATGGTGATAGAGTCCCCTGAACTCAATACATATTCAAAATTATCTCAAATTGTTAGGTCCAAATTTATAGATTTTGTAAAATAATTACTTTTGAATGGGGGGATTGTAAAGAACATTTATAAGGTATATAATTTTAATGTTACCCTAATTTGCTTTTTGGCAGCACTAATATTTTATTAATTGCTTTTTAAAGCTGTCACAAATTAGTATTATCTCATAATAATATTTTACAGGAGGCAACAAAATGAAAAAAAAATTACTATTTATATCACTGTTAGTGTTATTATCAGCCGTAACTACATCTTGCAGCTCAGGCAACAATGCTAACACCAACAGCCCTGGGCCGTCAGCTATTGAAGAACCTACGCCAACACCAATTGATCCTTTGAGCATTAAAAAACCTCAAAGCGACATTTCAATTCTAGTAAATAGAGGAAACATACTCGGAACATTTGACTTAGCAAATAAAAAATGGATCAATGCAGATGAATCACGAAATCTTTTAAAAGGTGATGAAGTTTTCACATACTACTCATTTGACTCAGTATTGGGAACAGGTATCAATCCCAAAATAAAAGAAGACAAATCTATTGATATAGCTCAGGATTTTCCATATTCCAACAACGATGAGCTTAATGCAAAAGTTTTTATATATCAGCTTGGAATAAGCGGTCCCTGGAATGCACTTCCAAGAACACCAAAGTCTGTAGCTTCAAACATCATAACATATGGTCAAATTGTTAAAGAAGTTCTTGATAAAAAACAATTGTCCGACAGCAATATATCCATAAAAAAATCTGCAGAAGTGGACCTCGATGGTGACGGTGCCGTTGAAAAGATTATAAGTGCATATGATTACAACACAGCTGCCTGGTTTAAAACTGAAGGCAAGGAAGGTCAGGGAACTTATTCAATGGTTGTACTTAACAAAATTATAGACGGTAAAGAAGAAAACATTGTTATTCGTGAACAATACGCAAAGGACAAACCTCAAAAAGAATGCGTTTATTATTCACCTATGGTTCTCGATGTGGACAATGACAACAACATGGAAATTATAGTTGAAGGTAAGAACTTAAATACCTCTACTATTGAGGTCTTTAAAGTTGAAGGCAAAGACGTGAAAAAAGTTTATTCCACAGAAATCAATACAAAGCTCAAGTACAAATAATATTTTCCTTATAGAGGGGGACAAGCTTTATTGCAGTCCCCTTTTTGTTTTATAGAACCATTATATTAGGGGGGCTATCATGGGTAAAAACATATACATTTATCTAACTTCATTTTTTTGCGGAATGTCGGTAATGGCCGTAGAACTTAGTGCAACAAGACTTCTTGCACCTACTTTCGGAACATCGAGCATAATATGGACTATAGTAATAGGTCTTATAATGATTTCATTAAGCTTAGGAAATATATTAGGCGGAAGGTCTGCAGACAAACACAACAGTATGGACAGACTTTATGCACTTATATGGGCTGCTGCTATTTACATAGCACTTATCCCATTCTTCGGCAAATATATAATTATACTGTCGGTTACAATTTTCATGTGGATTTCTCCTGATAATCTTATTGTTTCGGGATCAATATTATCATGCTTGATTATATTTTCAATACCTCTTGTTATACTTGGCATGGTAAGTCCTTACCTTGTCAAGCTAGGCGTAACCGATATAAATAAAAGCGGTAAAACTACAGGTGAAATATATGCCCTATCAACCATAGGAAGCATAATAGGAACCTTTATACCTACATTTATCACTATTCCATTGGTAGGTACAAGTAAAACATTCCTAATATTTTCTTTGATACTCAATTTAATCTGCCTTTACTACTTTGCTTCTAAAAAAGCAAGACTTGCAAAATCTGTTATATCAAGCTTTATAGTACTTGTGCTGACTGTCGTTCCGTTTCACGATTCATATGCGTTTTGGAAGCAAAATATTGTTTATGAGGGTGAATCATTGTACAATTATCTGCAGGTAACGGAGGATTCAAAGTCGGTGATACTATCTACCAACGTAGCATTCGGTGTGCAATCCATATACAAAAAGAACAGTACCGTAACAGGCATGTACTATGACTATGCTCTCATGGCTCCCCTGTTTATAAAGAATACTGATTTTAATTCAAACAAGGATGTTTTAATATTAGGACTTGGAACAGGCACCTATGCCAAACAGATAAAATACTTCTTCCCAAACAGCAAAACCGATGGTGTGGAAATAGATCCCACAATTGTTGAGCTTTCAAAAAAATATTTCAATCTCAAGGAAGATGAAGCCAATATCTTTGTAAATGACGGAAGGACATTTTTAAATACCAACAAGGACAAAAAATATGACATCATTATGGTTGATGCATATCACGACATTACAATTCCATTCCACATGTCTACCCGGGAATTTTTCGGGCTTGTTAAAGAGGCTTTAAATCCTGACGGTGTTATTGTCGTAAATATAAATATCCGCTCTAAAAAAGACTCCCAGATTAACGACTACATCTGTCAAACCATTAAGAGTCAAATGGAAAAGGTATATAAATGCGAATTAAAAAACAGCACCAACACAATAGTGTTTGCATCAAAGGACGCAAACTGCCTGAGCTATTTTACAAATAATATTGAAAAAATGGATAATCAAAGCCCTTTAAAACCCATTTCAGAATATGTTAAATCCAATCTTTCGGAGATACAGCAATCCAAGCTTGTTTTTACAGATGATTTGGCTCCTGTTGAAATAATGGGCCAAAAAGTATTGGATGAGATCGTAGCAGCCGAATTGGAATCATTCAAGAAGGAACTTAATTCCGGCAAGGGAATTTGGGATAATATCAAGCAATACTTAAAATAAGAAATTACTTATAGTAAACAATGACTTATAATAAATGACTTAAAGAAAAGCCAGGGAAATAATCTATTCTATCTCCCTGGCTTTTAAGTACTATGATTTTGCAATATCAGTCACAGCAATCATAGTTCCTTCCATTAAAGAACAATAACAAGAAGATGAGTATGAAGAACAATATTTCGCTGTTATCACCTAAAAATCCCTTAAATAAACTATTAGACATTATTAACTACCTCCATAAATTTATGATACTATATAATATTCTTTATCTAGCAATTGGTGCTTGTGCAAAAAATGGTTTTTTATGAATTTATCCTTCTGTCATTAGTGAGTAACTATAACAATATAGTTACAAATTTAATGGAATAAATATCACATAATAAAAGATCGTCGGAACCGGTAGGTCTTAATAAAATATAGCTTGCTCCGACAGCTATCAAAGTCCCTACTCTGTCAATCAGAGGCCCGTTAGTTCCTATCAAAAACTCCACTCGCATAAGTTTTCCTATCTGAGTTGTAAGAAAACCCGGTGTGTACATGGTGCTCTGGACAGTCGACGGTACAGGAACAGACTGACCTGTCCCCTGTGTCAATTGAGCTGTAGGTCCCGGAACCATTCCCGGTGCAGGGCCGGCAACCATGCCTGTAGAATGTGCAGGCATAATATTGTGCATTTGTGCTGTCCCGTTAGTACCTAAAGTCTGAATGTCAGTTGCTCCACCGGTGTAAGAACCGCATGGACGATTAAGAGGTGGATATATCACAAAAATTCCTCCCTGTTTATAATTTTTTGATTCACTATTTAATGGTGTTTTGGTTTTAATAGTTAATATTAAATTATGTCAGTGCATATCGTGGAGTCGGTAAATAGAAACAATGTTGTCCAATCCTGTTAAAGTAGCTTCCTGTCATGTTAAACGGGAAATAATCGGAACAAACAGGACTATATGGATTATAATACCAAAGACAATCTCCTGCTCCATAGTGCTGATTACCGGCAAGTGCCCAGTCTGCAATATCATAGTGAATTTGTTCAGGCTCACTTGACCAGACTGTTTGCGGGTTGGGTTCGCCATAAACTTCCGCCAAGTAGCATGTAAATTGATATGGCTGCTCAATTATCCTTCTTAAGTTACCCTGTCCTGTTCTCAAATACTCGCCGTAAGCGACATGAACTCTGTTCATGACAACAGTGGCAACTGCTTTCATGCCATCAATTCCCTCGCCTTCGGCTTCACATTTTATAAGCCTTGCAAATAGCTCTCTTTCTGAATATGCCATTTTTATCACCTTAATTTGTATTCAATATATTATATTTACATAATAACTATTATGATACAAATAATAATTATTTTTTTGACTTAAATAAAAATCCCCAAAAGCATGGTGTGCCCAAAGCTTTTAGGGATATTATCATGGTTAATTCTCAACCTTTAATTCTTTATTCAGCTTCTTTATCGCCTTTTTCTCGATTCTCGATACATATGATCTGGAGATTCCTAACATGGAAGCTACTTCCCTCTGTGTTTTCCCTGCACCGCTTAATAGTCCGTATCGAAGTTCCAACACTATTTTCTCTCTGTTTTTCAGCACTGCTTTCATTTTGTTATATAATTTAACAACCTGCATCTTTAAATCCACTTCATCAACTACAGATTCAGAGTTGTCGCCTATTACATCGATAAGGGTTATTTCATTGCCCTCCCTATCTACCCCAATTGGATCCTGAAGAGACACCTCACTCTGATTTTTCTTGGTGGATCTTATATGCATAAGTATTTCATTTGCTATCCTTATACTTCGGAAACATATAATTTTTCAGTATAAATTCATTATAATTTTTTCACCGTCCCAGGAGACCTTTTCAATAACGCTTCTTACCATCATCCTTTTATCCTTGATGCTCATGAACTGCCATGCATCATCATCAAACTTCCCAAGACTTTCTTTAGTAATATACAAATCACACCCGCCATGGTCCCTGCTCTCATTTTTTCGAATATCTAATAATTTCTTGTTCAACTCCTCTTTTTTTCCTGTTAATTCCTCCAAATTCTTTGTAAGCACATCCACAGCTTCACTATTTGTGCTCTTTGATATGGCTAAAACCAGATTTTGAATACCCAGTTCAATTTCATTCATCTTTTTTTGGACGGTATCCTTCTCCCATTCAGTTTCATCAATAGAAAATAAATTTTTGTTTACAGGCACATCATCAAATAAAGGCGGGTTTTGTAACACTATTTTTTTAATTTCCTCTAAGATTAATTCATCCAGCTTATTACCGTTGATATTGCCTACATCACATCTTTTTCTCTTACTCTTTTCCTTCATTTCACATATGTAGTAAAAAACCTGCTGCCCCTTTTCATTCTTCCTCTGCATAGCTTTAGGCCTCATGAAACTGCCGCAGTTTGAACAAATCAAAACACCCGAAAGAAGCGATTGATTGCTTTTTACCTTGCGATAGCACATTGATTTATTCTCTTTAAGTATCTCTTGAGCTTTTATCCATTTCTCACCGGGAATAATTCCCTCATGCATACCTACTGCCACTATCCAATCACCGGTATCCCTATATCGTTCCTTACATCCCTTATCCTGTATTGTCTTATTGTATGCTATAAGACCGTTAACGCCATTAAATTCATCAATGCTCGAATATATATTGTAATTATTTTCCAATAGATATTCGTATAGGGTTTTATCCGCAATAGCATAAACAGGGTTTGTTAGTATGGGTCTTATTGATGCAGCATGGAAATTTGCCCCGTTTTTAGTTGTGATATTATGCTCCATAAGATACTTTTCAATTCCTGTGATGGATTTTAAGCTTATATACCTGTCATAAATAAGCTTAATTATGTCCATCTCTTCGGGTACCGCTGCAAGCCTGTACATCCTGTGCTGCTTTCCGCATTTGTCTAAGGTAACAACCGGCTCCGATTTATACCCTGTTGGCGTCGTTCCCCCAAGCCACCTTCCGGTTTTGGCAAGCTGGACCATGTTATCCCTAATTCTTTCGGCTATTGTTTCCCTCTCAAGCTGTGCAAAAACGGAAGCAATATACATCATGGCACGTCCCATAGGCGTAGTTGTATCAAACTGTTCCCTTATGGATATAAAGCTTATATTGTTCTTGTTGAGTATATTTATCATCTGTGAGAAATCAGAAATATTTCTGCTTATTCGGTCAAGCCTGTAGCATATTAACATTTGAAACTTATTTGCTTCGGTATCCTTCAAAAGCCGCTGGAACTCAGGCCTTTTGGTATTGCCTCCCGAAAAGCCTTCATCCTCATAGACAATAAAGCTGCTTTCATCAAAGTTAAAGTGCTTAATAGCATATTCCTTACAAAGTTGAACCTGGTTTTCAACACTTTCACCTTTTCCGGTGAATTTGCTCTTCCTTGAATATATGGCAACCTTCATACCCAACCCCTCTTTTGACTTTTACCGGTTATATTTATCAGTATTTAGCCCTAGTTGCTTCATAATTTCTATGTACAGCTTATTTTTTTCCTGTGAGCAAACGGGTAATTTAGTTATATAACCTTCTAAGAATTCCATATAAGCTCTTCCCACTCTTCTTCTCAAATCAATAAGCTTCTCCTGATTTTCAGGATAACGGACTTCTATTATGTAAGAATCTTTTGGCCTTGCCATAAGCCGACTCCTGATACCGACATGCCTATCAAATGTATATGCGGTATTTAACAATGTATACACAACAAAGCATATAAAAAAGACTGCAGAAGTGGTATTTAACGCCTTCAGCAGCCCTCCTATATATTTCTATTCCTTCCAAATTACTGAATGTACTTTGGTGTTTGGTTGTTCATTGTTTTTTGAAGTAAAAACTCCATTTCCTTATTGGAACCGTCAACATAAACTATACTTCTGCTATTGATGGATTCTAAAATATCAAACACCATTTTAACATCTCCATACTCAACCTCTGGCGTTACTGAAATTGCTTCAGTACCGTTTAAAGCATTGTAAAAATTCAAAAACTCATTATAAAACCCTCTCTCAGGCGTGTAATTGATTTGCTCCGACGTATTGTCATTATATGCAACATTGATTACTCCGCAGCTTTTCTCCTCGAGATATATTTCACCTTTAGTACCGAAAATTCTAAAGCCCACAAGAGGCCTCTGGGGCTCCTGTCCCGAAGGAAAATAAGTGTATTGCCCTATAACCCCATTTTTGAATAAAATATTTGTATTTACCGACACAAAGGGATTAAAATCCTCTTTCTGGGGTTTCCCAAATGCCTGGACACATTCTACAGCACCAAATATATGACGTAATCCTGCAAGATCATGAATAGCCGCATCAAGGAAAGCACCTCCGTAATACTTCGGATGCTGCCTCCATTCTGTTGCCGCAAAAGTATCTTTTGTCATTTCACAAGGAAAACAGCTTATATTATTTTTTATAAAATATATAACATCTCCAATCTTTCCGCTTACAACCAAATCTCTTATTTTGTTGTTTTCTTCATTGTACCTGAAGTTCTCCGCTATCATTATTTTGACTTTATACTTTTTGGAAAGTTCAAGATATTTTTTAGCCTGCTCCATGTTGGGGGCCTCCGGCTTCTCGCATATAAAGTCTTTTCCTGCTTTTGCGACGGCCTCCGATACAATATAGTTTTCATCTATAGGAACCAAAATGTCCACCGCATCGATATCATCCCTCTTTAGCATTTCGTTATAATCGTCATAAACATTGCTTAAATCAAGATTTATCTTTTGAGCGAACTGTTCGGCATCCTTTTTGGTTCTATTTACAAGTGCTGCAATTTCATATTTATCGCTTAACTCAACAAGTGCCGGACAGTGAAGTCTTTCCCACGCATATCCGGTCCCGATAACGCCTAATCTTATTTTTTTCAAGGATCCACCTCCGCTTTAGTTTATCCTTATTATTTGTATTGAATCTTTTATTATTCGCAGCACACGGAAGATTCCATTATATATGCATAGCATTTTCTATACAACGTACAGCATATGTTGCAAGACGTGCTCCTTTAGTTTGATCAAAAGTAGAAATTGCCTTTATGAGACCTATTGTTCCAATTGATATGAGGTCATCGCTATCATAACCTGAAGAATTGTATTTTTTTACAATATGGGCTACAAGCCTTAAGTTCCTCTCTATTAGAATATTTCTGGCTTCTTCGCTTCCATTCTTAAATTTACCCAGATACTCAAGTTCTTCCTCATGTGATAATGGTTGTGGAAATGAATTTCCATTCGAAACATAGCCTATCAAAAAAACTGCACTATTTAGGACACTAGCAACCATTGGAAATAAGACAGATAACAAGCTGGGCACCTCCTAAAAATAGGTTACTCTATAAATATATGATTTGGGGTATCATATGTGTGCACGTCTCACTTTTTGCGTCGAAAAATTTCTTCAGCTATTTCCTTAAATATGGGTGCTGCTGCTTGTCCTCCGCTTTTCCCGTTTTCTACAAAAACAGCTATAGAATATTTTGGATTATTTCCCGGAAAATAACCTGCAAACCATCCATGCACAACCTTTTCACCATTTATATAAACACCTGTTTCCGCACTGCCGGTTTTTCCGCATGCAATAAAATTTTCTTCAGGCTTGGCTTTTACGCCGGTGCCATGATCAACTGCGGCTTCCATCATTTCCTTTATCTTTTCTGCCGTATTTTTGGATATAACCCTGTTCCAGCCCGTTTTTCTGATCTTTCTTATTTCATTTCCATCCGAGTCAATTATTGAATCTACAATATTGACCTGATTCCTTATTCCTCCATTGGCTACCGTAGCAATCATGTCTGCAACCTGGACAGGCGTTGCCATTATACCTCCCTGCCCTATGGATATATTGGCTATATCGCCGCTTGTATAGCTGCCGTCAATAGGTGGGATATTGCCTTTTGCCTCGTCAACACCTTGAGCTCCTATTCCTGTAAGCTTGCCAAGCCCAAATTTTTCCGCCATTTCTAAAAGCTTCTTAGAACCTACATCAATTCCAAGTTCTATGAAATAAGGATTGCATGAGTTGGCAAATGCCTCACCAAACCCAATTTCTCCATGTCCTCCCTTTTCATATGACGAACACTTAAACTCCCTGTCCCCAAGCTCTATAACTCCGTTACAAGTATAATCTTCAATTAACGGCGTTTTGGACTCCAATGCTGCAGCCGCACTAATCACTTTAAAAACAGAGCCTATGTTGTAGGATGCAACCGCCCTATTAAAAAGCTCGTTATACGGACTTTTAAGATAGCTTCCCACATCGTTCTGGTTAAACTCCGGACTGCTTGCTATAGCAACAATGTCACCGGTATTTACATCTTCCACAACTACAGCACCTGATATCCCATATTTTGCCATTATATCCTCTGTTATTTTCTGTATGTGATAATCGACAGTAAGCTTTACATTAAGAATGTTGTCCCGGGCTCCAGCTCTCTTTATTCTGCAGCCAATTCCCTGCAAAATCTCATCATTTGCATTTGTTACAATCCTTATCGAGTTGTCAGATGAAGCTTTTAAGGCATCATCATAAAATTTTTCCAAGCCTGCTGCCCCAACCTGATCGGTCTTATTGAGGTATCCTAAGACATGAGCTAACATTGGAAATTCCCCATATCTTTTTAATTTATTTATAACCGAAACACCATTTCCCTTAATATTTTGAGCATCATTTACTTTATTTTCCCGAGCCTCAATTATTATGGGTGCCTTTGTACTGGCAATCTCTCCCTTTAACTTTTCAGTACTCAAATCTAAAACATCCGACAGCTTTTCAATATAGTCATTCTTTCCCCTTAGCACTAAAGGTTCGAGTACAAGCAAACTCTCCAGTGTCCTGTTTGTAAAGGGAATAAGATTTCTATCAACAATGCTTCCTCTTGACTTTTCTATTACAGCAGTCGAAATCCTTTGTCCCGAGGCTTCGGAATCAAGCCTTTGTCCCTGAAAAATTTGTATATAAAATATTCTTAATATGAGAAACACAAATACTATTGTAAAAAAGCTAATAATCAAACCGAATCTTTTAGCAATTGGCATAAAAAACCTCTTTCCCGGTAATTTCTCTTATTTTTACCTGGAAAGAGGTTGTATATTCATAATGTTAAATACCATTAATCTTTTACATTTAATATATCAAGCTTTTCTTCTTAACATTGTAAACTTTTCAACAGGCTCTTCCATATGCATGTACAGTATCATCTGAGGATGTGGTGCCACATCTATGTCATTACCTTCCTCATCCTTCATACCTTTTATTTTCTGTATAAAATACTCTCCTACAGGCCTCACAACTTCAATCTCGTCCCCCACGAACATCCTGTTTCTCTGCTCTATTTTGGCAATACCGGTATTTTTATCATATTCCAGTACAATTCCAATAAACTCATATTCCCTTATATATGAGCTAGTATGGTATATCTGTCCCTTCCCGGTAGGCTTGCCGAGATAAAAACCTGTCGAATATTCCCTATGGCTTGCCTTTGAAAGCTCCTCCATCCACTTAGGATCAAAGCTGTAATTTTCGGGGTCTTCATAATATGCATCAATAGCATCCCTATATGCCTTAACAATAGTTGCAACATAATATGAGCTTTTCATACGTCCTTCTATTTTTAAGCTTGTTATGCCTGTCTTTATGATATCGGGGATATATTCTATCATGCACAGGTCCTTTGAATTATATATAAATGTTCCCCTTTCATTCTCGAAAACTGGCATATACTCACCAGGCCGTTTTTCTTCCACAAGATGGTACTTCCATCTGCATGGATGGGCACAATAACCCTTGTTGGAATCTCTGCCGGCCATATAGTTGCTCAATAAACACCTTCCCGAATATGATATGCACATTGCACCATGCACAAATATCTCAAGCTCAAGGTCCTCCGGAAGCTTTTGGCGAATCTCCCCTATTTCTGAAAGCGAAAGTTCCCTCGCCAAAATAATCCTTTTCACACCATGCTCATACCAAAACTTTGCACTCATCCAGTTGGTATTATTGGCCTGTGTGCTTAAGTGAATCTCCATATCGGGTGCGGTTTCCTTAACTATGGAAAATGTGCCCGGATCAGACAGTATCACCGCATCAACACCCAAATTTTGAGCTTCAACAATAAAATCAGGCATCTTAGCCAAATCTTCATTGTGGGGAATTATATTCATTGTCAGATAAACCTTTTTACCTCTTTCATGGGCAAACTTAATTCCTTCCTCCATATCCTCCCGGCTGAAGTTTTCAGCAGAAGCACGAAGACCGAATTCCTCTCCCCCTATATATACAGCATCAGCACCGTAAAGAATAGCCATCTTAAGTTTTTCAAGACTTCCTGCGGGTGCCAGTAACTCCACTTTTTTCATACATACATCTCCCATGCTTACTTTTTATAACTAAGTGCAACCCCATCGCCTATAGGCAATATGCTTGTATCAAGCTCCTCATTCTCACATATGGAGCTTAGAAAATCCCTTAGCCTTTTCACAATTGTTTTCTTTCTTCTTACAACCAGATCATCATTAGCAACCATACCCTTGTAGAGCACATTATCGGAAAACAAAAGACCGCCCTTATTGAGCATCCTCATACATTCGGGCAAAAACTCAGGGTATTGCCCCTTTGCCGCATCCAAAAATATCATATCATATTTTTTATCAAGGCATCTAAGCACCTCAACAGCATCTCCAACTATGATATTTACCGTATTCTCAAGACCAGCTCTTTTTATATTAATTTTAGCCCGCTCTATCATGAGTTCATACCTGTCCACCGTATCAATTTTTCCGCCCTCAGCCAAAACATTTGACAAAACGATGGCAGAATAGCCTATAGCCGTACCGACCTCCAGTATCCTCTTAGGCTTAAGAAGCTTTCCCGTAACCAAAAGCAGCTTTGCAACCTCCGGCTGGATTATGGGTACATGGTTTTCCCTTGCAAAGTCCTCAAGCTCCTTAAGTATGCCGTCATTTTCCTTAATAGTATTCCTGATATAGTTATTTATATAGTCGTAATTAATCATAACAAATTATCTCTCCAGCATTTTCCACACATTAAAAAATTGTGAGGTACAAGACCTCACATATTGTATATCCAATCTTCTTTAATCATCAATTAAACAATCCATACTTTTTAACAGCTGCCTGATGCTCGCTTAATGTCCTTGAAAACTCATGGGTACCGTCTCCCTTAGCCACAAAGTAATAATAATCTGTTGCTTCAGGCTCTAAAGCTGCTTCAATGGATTCCCTTCCGGGACAGCATATTGGTCCTGGAGGCAATCCCTCATGCAAATATGTGTTATATGGATCTTCAATCTTTGTGTCGGCTTCTGTGAGCTTCGGTTTGACCTGACCGGTCCTGTTCAATAATATATATTGTATTGTTGCACAAGACTGGAGCTTTTTATGTGCAGGGTCCTTACTCTTCAACCTGTTATAGAAAACCCCCGATATAAGCCTTCTTTCCTCATATTCCTTAGCTTCTCTCTCTATTAATGATGCGAGAATAACAACCTCATCAACCGTTAAACCTAATGCCTTTGCTTTGTCATAATACTCAGGCTTGAAAATTTCGTCAAATCTTGCAAGCATACGATCTATTATGGCTTTCTCTCCGGCTTTGACATCAAAATTGTAAGTATCTGGGAACAAATAACCTTCGAGCTTCTTTTGCCTGTTAGGTATATCCTTTAAAAACTTGTAATCAAATTTCTCATTGGCCGCTACACTGGCAAATTTGTCCTTATTAATAAGATTTGCCTTCTCAAGCTTATCGACAATCTGATTGAATGTATACCCTTCAGGTATCATCACCTTTGAAGTAACGGGATCACTGGATAAAATCCTCATTATGGAATCATAATCCAGATCTTTGCTCAATATATGAGTCCCCGACTTGTATGTTCCGTCAAATCCGTTTATCTTTGAAAGCATCTTAAACATAAATGTGTTTTTAATTATGCCTTCCTCAGCAAGCTTGTCGATAATCTGAGCCGATGTAGCCCCCCTCGGAATCTCAAACTCTATCCCCTTGTCTGCAGGAATGACAGGTAACGGTCTATCGAGACTATCATCCTGATTGGTCAAAACATAATTGTACGAAAACGCAGCACTTAGGAAAAATGTACAAATAAGAAATACAAATATTATAAATCTTATTATGAACTTTCTCCTTCTCACTGTTTTTTTAGAATTCCCCACATCAACCACCACTTTACATTATAATTCATGATTTAAATCAAATCATTTAATTCATTCTTTATTTAAATCATTTATATTTATTCTTACTTAACCTAATTTGCTTTTATATTTCGCTCTCATTTCGGTATCAAGAATTCTCTTTCTAATCCTTATACTCTTTGGCGTTACCTCAACGAGCTCATCGTCAGCAATAAACTCAAGGCATTGTTCAAGGCTCATCTGGCGTGGCGGTGTAAGCCTCAATGCTTCATCCGAACCGGATGCTCTCATGTTTGTTACATGTTTCTTTTTACAAACATTTATAACAATATCATCAGCCCTGGCATTCTCACCAACAACCATACCCTCATAAACCTTAACTCCGGGATCAATAAATAATGTCCCCCTGTCCTGAGCGTTGTAAAGCCCGTAAGTTACAGCCTCTCCATCCTCCCAGGCCACTATGGAACCCCTTTGCCTTCCGAATATTTCTCCCTTATACGGCTCATAACCGTGGAAAATGTGATTCATAATTCCATTTCCCTTTGTATCTGTCATAAACTCAGATCTATAGCCTATAAGTCCCCTTGCGGGTATCTTGAACTCAAGCCTCATATATCCCTGGTTGGATGAATGCATATTTATCATCTCAGCTTTTCTTGAACCCAACTTCTCCATTACGACACCCATAAACTCCTCAGGAACATCAATTGTCAAATGCTCAATGGGCTCATGCTCAACGCCGTCAATTTCCTTGAAAATTACCTTTGGTTTGGACACCTGAAACTCATATCCCTGTCTTCTCATTGTTTCAATGAGTATTGAAAGATGCAATTCTCCTCTTCCCGACACCTTGAATGAGTCCGGCGAATCCGTTTCTTCAACTCTTAAGCTTAAATTTGTTTCAAGTTCCTTAAAAAGCCTGTCCCTCAAATGCCTGGACGTTACAAACGTGCCTTCACGACCGGCAAAGGGACTGTTGTTAACACTGAATGTCATTGATATGGTAGGCTCGTCTATTTCAATAAACGGAAGAGCCTCCGGACAATCAACATCACATATTGTCTCACCGATTGTAATATCACCGACCCCCGAAACAGCTACGATGTCACCATATGTTGCCTCACTTGCTTCAGCCCTTTTAAGCCCTTCAAACAAATAAAGCCTGCTTATTTTGGTATTGACAATTGATCCGTCTATTTTACATGTAACAGCCTGCTGCCCAACCTTGATTGTTCCTCTTTCAACCCTTCCTATAGCAATCCTTCCGACATAATCGTCATAGTCTATGCTTGATACCAAAAGCTGCAACGGTTCATCCGAGGACCCCTTAGGCGAAGGAACATTTTTCAGTATGGTCTCAAATAACGGCTCCATATTTGTGCTTTCATCATTTAATTCCAACTTGGCGTAACCGTCTCTTGCAGATGCATATACAATGGGAAATTCCAATTGTTCATCATCGGCACCAAGCTCAATAAACAATTCCAAAACCTCATCTATAACTTCTTGAGGCCTTGCTTCAGGCCTGTCAATTTTATTGATAACCACAATCGGTTTTAAGCTAAGCTGCAATGCTTTTCTAAGTACAAATCTAGTCTGGGGCATCGATCCTTCAAAAGCATCCACCAAAAGCAAAACCCCATCAACCATCTTCAATATACGTTCCACTTCACCGCCAAAGTCTGCATGTCCGGGTGTATCTACTATGTTTATTTTGGTACCCTTGTAACATACAGCTGTATTCTTTGCAAGAATGGTTATTCCTCTCTCCCTTTCAAGATCATTAGAATCCATTACCCTTTCCTGAACTTGCTCATTGTCTCTGAATATACCGCTCTGCTTGAGCAAAGCATCAACAAGGGTAGTTTTACCGTGGTCAACATGTGCAATAATTGCAATATTTCTTAAATTCTCTCTAATACTTTTCACAAAAATCCCTTTCTATCACAAAAATTCCAATTATACTCACAAATTCACATTAGATTAAATTGATTAATCCGAGATTATGCTATACAATTGTTACCAGACATAATTCATATGCTATAAATTACGTGCAAGAAATTATACCATATTATTTAAAATGAAACAAGGTGTGCACAATGGCAGAAAATAATAATAATAAATTTAAATAAATTGCACATTTTAATACAATAAGGAAACAAATAATATGGAGGTTTGTATGAATACTCATATACACGAATACAAAATAGATTCCAAAACATCTAAAGGTCATAAACACAGGATAAAAGGATATACAGACAATATGCTCGGAATAGACTCATTCCATATACATTTTTTTTATGGTGTATCTTCATACAGCAACCATACCCATTATTTTTCTGGATTTACAGGGTTTCCTATTAAAACTGCCAACGGTCATGTCCATAAGATGGAGGATATTTTAGAAACCAACAATATGCATGAGCATGTATTGAAAGGCTACACCTTTGAAGATATAGCCTACATAAACAATCCAAGATTAAAGGGTGCTTTCATATAATACATTTAATTAATACATTTACTGCCATTCACCCTGAACCTCAGCATTTCTATGGTCGGTATCAAAATTAGACCTGTCAAAATAATTTGCCATTGTTCCAAATGTAGTGTCCACATTGATCCACCTTTGTTCATCGGCAGAATAAACTTGATTCCAAGCATGATCTCCCCAAGCAACACCACTGTAGCCAAGTCCCGTAATGAGACGAACCTTTAGCCCTACTGCCCTGCACATTGAAATATACAGGCAGGAATAATCAAAACATATTCCTTTCCTGGTTTTAAACGCCACTATGGAACCTGATTCTATCCCCTTTGGATTAACACTTACTCTTTCAGCTTTGTCGTAATCGTATGTTAGATTTCTTGTAATCCATTTATATATCTTCTGTGCTTTTTCATAATCGTTTTTTGCACCTTTTACAATACTCTTTGCCGTATTGTCAATTTCATCATTTGATTTGATTGCCTCATCCAGTGTAACGCCATTGAAGTACTCGATTACTCTAATATTTTGTCCCGCTATTTTTTTTACCAACTCTCCGATATTCCCTATATTGCCGTTTGGAACATTGCTGTCAATAGCACTCGTCCTACTGAAAGAGTCATTTAAAAGAACGGGAATTTTCTTGGCTATACTTGAATCCAAAATAGGTGTAAGACCATTGTCATATATAACATTATAGGCAATAGATTCCCTCATATATTGGGACAGTTGAGGATGCTGGTAATAATAATTAAAGAAATTCAACCCTAATGCTATTATGAGAATTATCAATATTGATCTAGGAATCTGTACAATACCGCCAATGAATGCTTTTATACCGTTTCCCAAAGGATCAATCATCTTATATATTGCTTCAGATATGGGAGCAATAATAATCCTGTAAATTAACCCCTTTACCGGCCATATCAAAATAAGAAGCAATGCCAGTATGATTGGAACAATAAAAACATATACCAGTATATCCTTCCCTGTAAACACATGTTTCAATCCGGAAGGAATCATTTCGTATATTTTTAGGAAAACATACGAATCATGTTCAAAGTATATCTTTTTAGTTAAAACTACCGATGCAATGAGCAAAAGAATAAGCTCAATGCTTTCAAAGAGGGATTCAAAGGAATAATAAATTCTCTCTCTTGTAAATGGTCTTAAAGCACCTGATATAATGGGTAATATGAATATTAATACAAATGCAACCGTTACAAAGTTTATTTCCATTTGTAAATCTCCATTCCATATCTTTCAACAAGCTAAAAATCTTTTTAACACGTTAAAAGTTTTTAAAAAAACGCCTCATCAACCAATAAATCATTACTTATATAATACTACTTTTTTATGTTTTTTGCATATGATTAATTTTTTTCTTGCATTTCTAAAAAAATCGTAGTATCATAAAGAATAAGAAAAAATTAATAATTCACTTCAGATAATAATGGCAAAGATGTCTATTATTTTTTGAGGGTAGCTAAATGAGTAAACAAGGGCGTTTTGAATTACTTGAATTCGCTCTTTTTATTTTGCTCAAAATTAGCTATCATATTGTATAATTAGAAAGGGGTTTAAAATATGATTCCATCAGAAATTTTTGGTTCAAAAGTATTTAATGACGCAACTATGAGAGAGCGTTTGCCGAAAGCCACATATAAAGCTTTAAAAAAGACAATCGATGAAGGCCTCCCTCTCGATCCTGCTGTGGCAGAAGTAGTTGCAAGTGCTATGAAGGATTGGGCAATTGAAAACGGTGCAACCCATTTTACTCATTGGTTCCAGCCAATGACGGGAATAACTGCCGAAAAACACGACTCTTTTATATCCCCAACTTCGGATGGAAAAGTTATACTTGAGTTTTCCGGCAAAGAATTGATTAAAGGTGAGCCCGATGCATCATCTTTCCCGTCAGGCGGACTGAGAGCAACATTTGAAGCTAGAGGATATACCGCTTGGGATTGCACATCACCTGCTTTCGTAAAAGATAACTCTTTATATATACCTACAGCATTCTGCTCATATACAGGTGAAGCATTAGATAAAAAAACACCCCTGCTCCGTTCAATGGAAGCTGTTAGCAAGCAGGCGATTAGAGTATTGAGAATTTTCGGAAATACAACTGCTAAAAGCGTTGTAACTACTGTAGGTCCTGAACAGGAATATTTCCTCGTAGACAAAAAATTATACGATCAACGTAAAGACCTTATATTCACAGGACGTACACTTTTCGGTTCCATGCCACCTAAAGGACAGGAAATGGAAGATCATTATTTCGGTTCAATAAAGGAAAGAATATCCGAATACATGAAAGAATTGGAAGCGGAATTGTGGGCACTTGGAATATCCGCAAAGACAAAGCACAACGAAGTTGCTCCTGCACAACACGAATTGGCTCCGATTTTCTCATCGACAAACATTGCAACCGACCACAATCAGCTTACTATGGATCTTATGAAAAAAGTAGCATTAAGGCACGGCCTTGTATGCTTGCTCCATGAAAAGCCTTTCGCTGGAGTAAACGGTTCAGGTAAACACAACAACTGGTCCTTAGCTACAAACGACGGTCAGAACCTGCTTGAGCCTGGAAGTACTCCACATGAAAATGCACAATTTTTAGTATTCCTCTTGTCAGTAATAAGAGCAGTTGATGAATATGCAGATTTATTGAGATTATCCGCTGCAAATCCAGGAAATGACCACCGTCTCGGTGCAAATGAGGCACCCCCTGCAATAATTTCAATATTCCTTGGTGAGCAGCTTACAGATATTCTTGATCAAATTGAAAACGGCGGTGCTAAGAGCTCAAAAACCGGCGGTGAATTGAGAATTGGTGTCTCTACTCTTCCTCCTCTTCCTAAAGATACTACTGATAGAAACAGAACATCACCATTTGCATTCACCGGAAACAAATTCGAATTTAGAATGGTTGGTTCTTCACAGTCAATAGCCGGAGCCAATTTTGTATTAAATACAATTGTTGCTGAAATATTAAGTCAGGTTGCTGACAGACTTGAGGGTTCAAAAGACCTTAACAAAGATGTTCAAGACCTGCTTCAGGAAATGGTCAAGAACCATAAGAGAGTTATATTCAACGGTAACGGATACTCTGATGAATGGGTTGCAGAAGCTGAAAAGAGAGGTCTTCCAAATATCCGTTCAACTCCAGACGCTATTCCTGTTCTTATTTCAGAAAAGAATGTTGCTGTATTGAGCAAACATGGAGTACTTACAAGAGCAGAATGCGAATCACGTTATGAAATCAACCTTGAAAACTATATCAAAACAATTAATATTGAGGCATTAACTACAATTGATATTGCAAACCGCCAGATTGTTCCTGCAGTTATTGCTTTTACAACCAGACTTGCCGACTCAATAAACTCCATTAAGAGTACAGGTGTTGAAGCTGATATTTCAACTCAGACAGAGCTTTTGACAGAAGTTTCTTCTCTGCTGTCATCTTTGAAGAAGAACATAAAGATTCTTGAAGATGTTACTGAAAAGGCTTCCAACCTCCATGGAGATTCATACAAGCAGGCATGCTATTACAGAGATACTGTATTTACACAGATGGCTGCAGTAAGAGCTGATGCCGACAAACTCGAAACACTTGTTGATTCAGACTTGTGGCCATTACCAACATACAGTGATCTTCTCTTTAATGTATAATATTACTGCGAATTCCAAAATTTCATAAATATAGATATCGGAAATATGAATAGGGTGTTGCAAAACTACTTTAGAAAGTAGCTGAGCAACACTCTCTCTTATTTCTATAAAGTAAAGCTGACACAGAAAGAGGACCCGCATTTTGCTATTAATGCATAAAAAGAGACCGGTACAAAACTAATTTAGTTTTGAAACAGCCCCTTCTATTAATTTTCATATTTCTAACTTCTTACCTCTAATTTCTAGAAATTCATACCCTTTTTTAATGCTTCCATTTCTTCCGGAATCATATGATGCTTTTTAGGCGGCAAAACCTTTTTAAGGGCTGCTTCAAAGCTATCGGTAGATATCACTTTTGTATGAGCAATGAGCTTTCCTAAAAGAATTATATTGGCATATGTTACATTACCCATCTCATCGGCCATTTTGCTGGCAGGAATCCTGTAAACTGTAACATCTTTCCTCTTTACATCAACATCTACCAACGAGTCGTCAATTATGATAACTCCCCCCTCATAAACAACCTTTTCAAACTTCACAAGGGAAGGACTGTTCATAACAATAAGTGATGAAGCAAAATTTAAAATTGGGGATGCTACCGGCTCATCGGATATTACCACACTGCAATTGGCTGTTCCACCTCTCATTTCAGGTCCATATGATGGAAGCCATGATACATTCTTTTTCTCAATCAATCCTGCGTTTGCCAATACTCTTCCGGCAGACAAAATACCCTGTCCGCCAAAGCCTGCTATAATTATCTCTTCTTTTATCATTATCCTACACCTCCAGATCCTTACCCTTGAAATTACCCAGGGGATAATGCGGCATCATATTGTCCTCAAGCCATTTAATCGCTTCAACCGGGCTTAATCCCCAGTTTGTAGGACAAGTCGAAAGAATCTCAACAAGTGAAAAACCCTTGTTGGCAATCTGGACCTGGAAAGCTTTTTTAATTGCCTGTTTGGCATTTTTAATATTTTTAATGTTATTTACAGCAACCCTTTCCAAATATACAGCACCCTCAAGGCTTGACAGCATTTCACACACTCTTATCGGGAAACCATGGGTTTCTGCCTTTCTTCCAAATGGAGTAGTCATTGTAACCTGGTTTAAAAGAGTAGTTGGTGCCATTTGGCCTGATGTCATTCCGTAAATGGCATTATTAACAAAAATCGTTGTAATCTTTTCTCCCCTTGCTGCAGCATGTACTATCTCCGCAGTACCTATTGCCGCCAAATCTCCATCTCCCTGATAGGTAAAAACAATATTGTTGGGATTGGCTCTCTTAACTCCCGTTCCAACTGCAGGTGCACGTCCATGTGCAGCTTGTACCATATCACAATTAAAATATTCATAATTGTTATAAGTACACCCAACAGGTGAAATTCCAACCGTTTTTCCTTCTATTTGAAGCTCATCTATAACTTCCGCAATAAGCCTGTGAATGATACCGTGAGTACATCCGGGACAATAATGCATCGATACGTCTTTTAATGCATGAGGTCTTTCAAAAACTGTAGGCATTTTTATTTTCCCTCCTAAAATTCAAATCAACCCTTTAATATTTCCTTAATTTTATTTAAAATCTCCTGCTGGGTCGGTATCATACCACCCATTCTTCCATAAAAATGAACGTCTCTTTTTCCATTAACAGCCATACGTACATCTTCTACCATCTGTCCAGCGTTCATTTCTACAGTCAGAAAAGCTTTTGGCACTTCTGCGTATTTCTGGAATTCGCTCACAGGGAAAGGCCAAAGTGTAATGGGTCTTATGAGACCTACCTTAATTCCTTCTTTCTCTGCCATTGCTATAACATTTTTTATAATTCTGGCAACAGTTCCGAAAGCTGAAACAATTATATCCGCACCTTCGCAGTTATATGTCTCAACTCTGACCTCTTTAGATTCTATTTCCTTATACTTTGCCTGAAGTCTTAAATTATGCTTCTCCATCTTCTCAGGATCAATATATATTGATGTTATAACATTGTTGTCCCTGGCCATTCCGGTTCCTGTAACAGCCCAGTCTTTATCGACTTTTATTATTTCTTCACTGTCTTTAAACTCTACAGGCTCCATCATTTGACCCAATATACCGTCTCCCATTATCATGGTGAGTATTCTGTATCTGTCAGCTATATTAAATGCTTCAACTGTAAGCTCATATAGCTCCTGAACGCTGCATGGTGCTAAAACAACCATCTTGTAGTCACCATGCCCGCCGCCCTTGACAGCCTGAAAGTAATCGCACTGTGCAGGCAATATTCCTCCAAGCCCCGGTCCGGTACGAACTATGTTTACAACAACAGCAGGCAGCTCTGCACAGGATGCATACGAAATACCTTCCTGTTTTAAGCTTATTCCCGGGCTTGATGATGATGTCATAACCCTCACACCTGCACTTGCAGCACCGTAAACCATATTTATAGCAGCAACCTCACTCTCAGCCTGCAAGAATGTTCCGCCTTCCTGGGGCATTCTCTTTGCCATATAGTGAGCTATTTCCGTTTGTGGAGTAATAGGATAACCGAAATAATGCCTGCAGCCTGCTCTCAACGCTGCTTCGCCTATTACTTCGTTTCCCTTCATCAGAATTTTTTCTCCCATCAAATATTTCCCCCTTTCTGCTTATACCATCTACTTTTCTACCTCAATAACTACATCAGGACAGATGGTAGCACAAAACGCACATCCGATACATTTATCCATCTCTTTTACACCCGCAGGATGAAATCCCTTAGCATTGAGTTTATCGCTATTAATTATAACTATTTTTTTAGGACAGACCTCTACACACAACTTGCAGCCTTTACACTTTTCTTCGTTGAATTTTACCTTAGCCATAATACCCCCCACTTCATTTAACAATTATCAGTTCAAAATCCACTCCGTTTATTATAAAACTCTTTATCCCCAATTGCAAGTTAAGTTGTCTAATATTTCATTTCTTTAACTATCTTCAGTTCATTAGTTATATTCAGTTCTTAAACCATTACCGGTTCTTGAGACACATTTAATCCCAAGGCAGTTTTATGAATTTCTCCATTTCCAAAACTTCACCAGTTATTTTTTCCCTTACATTGGATAATGCATCATGAAAGCCTGAAGTAAAAGCAATAGGAATTCCAAGCTTTTCAGATACTCTTTGTATTATTCTTTGGCCTTCAATTATCTCCTCGCCTGTAGAACTTTTCAATATATTTGTATTATTGACAAGTGCTGTCACATTGAGCCTTGAACTCAACTGTATTTCATTTATTATTTCTTCTATTTTCTCGGCACTGTCCGTCATGGGTCTTCTAACATTAATTACAAAGTACATTTCATGCTCATCACTTTGTATTTGCTCCTTAAAGGCAGAAAGTGCCCTGGCTCCGATATCATCACCACCAACATCCAAAACAACCTTCTGATCCTTATTTATAAAAAGTGAATTAACCTCGGGAGGTACGGCAGGAACATCAACATTTGTATTTGCATAAACAGTAGTGACAATATTGATTCCTCTTTGCTGCAAAACTTCTTTGGCATCTGCAGTCCTGAAATACGGATTGACTATATCAAAATCCATTATGGCAGTCTTATGTTGTTCTGCCAGCTTCATTGCACAGTTCACCGCTACCTCGGTTTTACCGCTTCCAAAATGTCCTGTAAATATTAGCACTCTTTTATTAAACATAAATTACCACTTCCTAAAATTTAATCGGGCCTGACATATCCTATGAGATCCTTTATTACTTCCCCTGCAATTATAAGCCCCACAACTGAAGGCACAAATGATATGCTTCCGGGTATCTGGTGACGGATTGTACACTTTCTGGTAGTACCTTTCGGGCATATGCATCCTGCAGCACAGCTTGATCCCTCTGTTTCCTGAGGTCTGATGGGCACCTCCTTCGAGTAAACAACCTTAAGGGATGTTACATTACGCCTTTTAAGCTCATATCTCATAACTTTTGCAAGGGGACAGACCGAAGTGCTGAATAAATCAGTCACTTCAAATCTTGTAGGATCCATCTTATTGCCTGCACCCATACTGCTTATTATAGGTATACCCATTTCTTTGGCCTTTACAACAAGGTCTATTTTCCCTGTGACAGTATCAATGGCATCTATTATATAATCATAATCATCAAACACCAGCTCATGGGAGTTCTCAGGGACATAAAACATCCTGTGTGTAATAACCTCAGCTTTAGGGTTGATATCGAGTATCCTTTCCTTCATAACATCAACCTTAGGCTTACCCACTGTTTTTCTCGTTGCATGAAGCTGCCTGTTTATATTCGTAAGGCAAATACAATCATCATCCACTAGAACAAACTTCCCAACTCCCGAGCGTGCCAAGCCTTCAACGGCAAAGGTACCCACTCCTCCAATGCCAAAAACTGCCACCTTTGAATCGGCAAGCTTTTTTAATGCTTCCTTTCCAATCAATAACTCTGTTCTTGAAAATTCGTGTAACATCTATTTAAATTATCCTTTCCTTAATCCCTTTGTAGCTTCACAAACCTCAACAATACGTTTTGCAAGAATTGAAGCTCTCTTAATTGCAAAATCATCATCCTGGGCCGGTCTTTGGGCACAAACGCCATGATGTCCACAATCATCCTCAGAATAACCGTCTGCTACAACAGTCATTCCATGTACCAGCATAATGTCATGCAAAGCCTTCATTGTAGTTTCCTGTCCCCCATACTTACATGCAGCAACAGTCACTCCTGCTGCAACTTTATTGCAAAGGGCTTTTTCTCCCCTTAATTTTCTCGTCTTATCAAAAAAAGCTTTCAACTGTCCCGTCACCGTTCCAAAATAAACAGGACTTCCCAATACCAAGCCATCCGCCTTTTTCATAAGCTCAAAAGCTTCTTCGAGCTTTGTCCCTTTATAACAAACACCTGAGCATGGATTTGAACAAACGGTGCAAAAGCTGTGCTTTGCAGATTGCAATAGCTCCGGTATTTCTAGTATCTCTGTCTTTGCACCTAGCTCTGCTGCCTTTTCCATGACCTTTTCAAGTAAAAATTTTGTATTGCCATCTTTATTTGGACTCCCATTTAAACCTAAAATCAACATATTATAGCACCTCTATTTATTAATTTTAATAATACTTATTATTATATGCTATTATTGCCATTCTCTCAACCTAACTACATGAAATACGTATGAATCTTATTTTTATTCCTTCATATTTAATATGGAATTTTTATTATTAATGATATATAATTAATTCCTGTAAGCCTGCAATAATCAAAATACAAATGATTATTACAAAAAATACACAATATAAAAAGAAAACGAAAAGGAACGATTTTTATGAAATACATTGTTGTACTTGGAGACGGTATGGCGGATTACCGAATGCCTGAATTGGATAATTTGACACCTTTGGAGAAAGCAAAAAAACCCAACATCGACAGACTGGCACAAAAAGGAAGAATGGGAATGGTTAAAACAGTTCCCGACGGAATAGCTCCGGGAAGCGATGTCGCCAACCTATCTGTAATGGGATATAACCCAAAGGTCTATTACTCAGGCCGCTCACCTCTAGAAGCTGTCAGCATGGGTATCAATTTAAAGGACACTGACGTTACATTCAGATGCAATCTTGTAACACTCTCCGACGAAGAAGAGTATTCTCAAAAAACAATGATAGACTACAGTTCTGATGAAATATCAACCAAAGAAGCCGGTGAACTGATAGCCGAAATTCAACGGCATTTCGGTACATCAGACATAACATTTTATAACGGTATAAGCTACCGTCATTGCATGGTTTGGCACAACGGTTCATTGGATTTTAAACTGACCCCACCCCATGACATACTTGAAAGAAAAATAACCGAATACATGCCAAAAGGTCCATACAGTGAAACAATTATAAAAATGATGGTTGAAAGCTATAACATTTTAAAAGATCATCCCGTAAACCGAGAGAGAATCGCAAAAGGCCTGAGACCGGCCAATTCAATCTGGATATGGGGCGAAGGTAAAAAGCCTGCATTGTCAAGCTTCAACGACAAGTATAAAATAACCGGGTCGGTTATATCTGCAGTCGACCTTATTAAAGGCATAGGAATATGTGCAGGTCTTGATTCCATTGATGTTGAAGGTGCTACAGGTAATATTCACACAAACTTCCTCGGCAAGGCACAGGCTGCACTAAATGAAATAGAAAAGGGAAAAGATTTTGTATATGTTCATCTAGAAGCTCCTGATGAGTGCGGTCATAGACATGAAATTGAAAACAAGGTGAAGTCCATCGAGTTAATTGATGAGTTAGTGGTTGGAACACTTTTGAATGGATTGGAAAAATATCCTGATTATAGAATAATGATTCTTCCCGATCACCCGACTCCATTGTCCTTAAGGACTCATACATCAGAGCCGATTCCATTTCTCATATATCAAAAATGTGATGAAATAGATTCAGGCTGCACCGGTTATGACGAGTTTCAAGCAAAAGAATCAGGCATAATGATAAATGATGGCTATACCCTTATGGACAGCTTTATAAAGCTAAAAAATCTTAACGAACTTTAATCTCAAAGCACCGGTTTTTCATTGGCCGGTGCTTTTATATACTTTCCTTTAATTTTCATTATTAAGGTTATTTTTTCTTTATTTAAAATTTCATTCATTATTTAAAATGCACGGCTATAAGGCCGTTATTCTCATTTTCTCTCGGAATATTTGAACATAATTCGTTATTATATATCTTGTCAAATTCGTCTTCTTTATCAAACACTACTATTTTTTCAACAAGGGATTTTACCGTTTCGAGGTTAATATCTTTAACTTCAATACTCTTAATCAAATTATCCGTATCATTGAAATTAATAATATTGTATCTGTTTTTGCATGCAATTATTTCTTTTTTCAGCCCGTCAATTTGTGACTCAATCTCAGCATTAATCCTTAAAAATTGCTGTTCACTTATCTTCCCCTCTAACTTATCGATGTACATCATATCCTGCTGCCTGACCTTTTCCTCGATAATCCTCTCCAACTCATCAATTTCGGACAAATTTGATTCTTTCATTGCATAATCCTCAATACGTAATTTTATTTTTTGAATTATGTCATTATTACTTAATGCACATTTTAATTCATCGTACAAAATATTCAGCAAATCATCTTCACAGATGTAATGACTTGTGCATTTTTTAGCCCCATATTTGGCATAGTTGCTGCAAACATATGCCATGGGAGCATCCTTTCTCCTTCTTGCATACATAATGCTTCCACACCTACCGCAATATAAAACTGAAGTAAAAAGGTTGGGACTGCCTTTATGCCTCTCACATCTTACCGATTTACATTCACGTATTTTCTGGACCTCTTCAAAATCATCTCTGTCTATTATCGGCTCATGTGTATTTTCGGTTATAACCCATCTGTGCTTGGGAAGCCGCCTCGTCTTCTTGCTCTTAAAGCTTACCTTTTCACTGACGCCCTGAACCGTATCCCCAATATATACCCTATTTAACAGTATTCTCTGGATAGCTACAGGATTCCAGTGCAACTTACCAGTATACATGCTGTTTTTTGATGCGGGAGGAGGACAGCCCTGTGCATCAAGATACCTTGCAATATATGAATAACCGTAACCTTGCTTGTACATCTCAAATATCTTTTTTACAATCGCAGCCTTAGCCGCATCCACAACCAGCTTATTTTTGGTTTCAGCCGACTTTTTATAGCCATATGGAGCATGACCTATGTATTCACCCTTAGATATTTTAAACCTGAGATTTGCCCTTATTTTTCTTGAAATATCCCTTGCATATCGTTCGTTGTACGCTATATGAAGGACGTTTTTATCGGTTAAATCTACAATTTATATTTATTTTTTCGAGCGACACATTTCGACATTTTTCTCATCAACAGTGGCATATAATGTAGGGATTAGTAACAATAAAAAAACAAAGGAGGGAACATCCATGCCATATTACGTTGTTAAGTGCAGTTACGGTCCCTATGAAAAATTTTACTATAGAGAGCATAGTACACACTCTTATGGTAATAAAGATGAATTTGATCAAGATGCAAGAGTTGATGCGGCGAAGGAATTTGGAGTAGCCGAATCCGATGTTTCTACATCAGAAGTTCGTTACAATGTGACTAAAAAGCCTAAAAATCCTACTGCGAAAGAAATATAATTAACTTGATTAAATTATTTAAAGCTCGAGGAAATTCTTCCAAGAGCTTTTTTAACTCATTATTCTATGTCCTAGTTGTCTCTAACCTTTCACTTTGATTCTTGATTTCATTAATCATACTGAATATATTGCTTACTTTATTATTCTGCTCTTCCATAGATGATAACATTTCCTCAGATGAAGCTGCATGCTCCTCGGTAATTGAAGCAATACATTCCATCTCATCTCTAACTTTTCCAAATAGTGTAATAGTGTTTTCCAACATTCTAAGCTCATTTTCAATACCATTATCAATTTCTATAAACAAACGGTTTAACTTTTCAAAATTAACATTCACTTTGTCAACAATTACCTCACCGGATTGAGTTGCTAATGTTCCGCAACGTACTTTATCCAAAGCCATTTTGCTATCATCTCTAACCTGTGCTATAACTTTGTTAATCAAAGAAACGGTATTATTACTTTTTTCTGCCAGATTCCTCACTTCTTCTGCTACCACCGCAAAACCCTTTCCTGCATCACCTGCTCTTGCAGCCTCAATGGTTGCATTTAAAGCTAGAAGATTGGTTTGTTCTGCTATTTGATGGATACTTTCCAGGAAGTTACACACTTCATCCATACTGTTTTGAAGCTTACAAACTGTAGAATAAGACTCATTTACAGCTTCATTAATTATTTTAATCTGATTACCCATCTCATTTATATTTCTAACACCCTCATCTATTATGTCTTTAGTTGCAACAGAAGCCTCCGATAATTTTCTGGAAATTTCAGATGTCTGATTTACCTGGTCATCAGCTTTTATCATAATATTAGTAATATTGGTGATACTATCTACTTGTATCCCCATACTTTTTGTCACCTCTTCAACAGCAGTAGAAACAGCATTACTTGACTCCTTTATTGTTTTCAAATAGTCGGTACAATCAGCAACAGCGGTATTTAAAACAACTGTGCTTTTATTAATGGTCGACATTGTATTTTCCATTTTTTGGAGTAGACTGTAAGCTTTTTGCTCATTTTCACTTGATTTTAGAATCATCTCTTCGCCCCAACGTGTAATGAAGTACAGCAAACAGATTACAATATTAATTGTAATTATAGACATTACAATAATTTTCCCCGACATTATCTGTGAAGCTATTAAAGTTATATCAAACAAAACTGCAAAAATTGCAAAGTTTCTTTTATTAAAATAAATGGTCATTGCCAAAATAGGTATAAGCTGTGTAATAGTCATTCCACTTTTCTGTTCCGGGGGTGCCTTTTGAATAATAGATATTATACCAAGCAATATGGAAAAACAAGCACAAATTCTTATATATTTACTGTTTTTATTATTCCTATAAGAAAACGCACCCCAAATAATAACACCGGTTGATAATATAAACGGAATTGATATCATACTTGCAAAGTCTCTTTTAACAAGACTTGATATCATGTAAAATAGTCCATAAGCTACAAATATTATTAGAATGATTTTATTAACTTTTCTTGTATGGTTTTCCAGAATATTTTGCCCCATAAAAAGACTCCTTAACCAAATAAATTTTTATCATAAAGCAGGAAATATAATTAGCAGATAATAGCTTCTCTCAATTTCCATTTCAAAAAACAGTTTTGCATTTTCCTATTAGATAATTAATATATGTTTGAAAGCTTTAAAGCTTCATGATAGAAGTGACACACTGAAGGTTGAATATTTGAATAGTTAATATAATTCTCGTATGAAACGAACAAAAAATTAAGAGGTAAATGCAACCATCTCAAAGCTTTATGAAATATGCCTTCTAAGCTGTTTGTCCAATACTTTATTAAAAAAATTATGGCAATTTCTTTCCACCTACATATAACGTACATTTACACCCATAAATCCTACCGATTGTATCTTCAAGGGACTTTAACCGACTAATATTTTCTTCTCTCGTGATTTGGGGTTCGTAAATTTTGATTGTTGTGTTTCCTATTTTCATTTCCTTTGTAGGTTTATCAGGGTATATATCCCCTTTCACGAAGCATCCCCCCTTATTATAGCTTATTTAAATTTATGGCTGTCCTATGCTTCGTTTTGACAAATGATTTCATATTACTTTGAGCAAAATAATATAATAAAAACTTAGGGAGTTGATTTAGTTGGCGAGAAGGAAAAAATACGGTTTTAGCTTTTCATGGAAAAGAGCAACGGGAATATCAAATTTAAAAAGACAAATTTCAAGAAAAACAGGTATTCCATTGACAAGATCCGGAAGGCACCAAAAAATCGGAAGGATGATGACTGGCGGAGGCTGTTTGGTATATATTTTTACATTCGTGAGTATCATATGTATTCTTCTGTTTTCATTATTAAATTTCTTAATATAATTCCGTATTACTATATAATTTTATATTTTTACAGTAAATTATCTGAAAGGGCATCCAAATTACTTGATGGAAGCCCTTAACTTTTGCATTAGATTATGAGATTTATTTTTTTCTACCGATTTTCGCCGCAATAATTGGTATTATTATTGCTTTTATTTGTTTTATCGGAGTATGCCTGTTAGTTACTGGAATAACAGGAATAGCTATGAATAAAATATACATGAGGAAGATGAAAACAGAAAATTGTGTAGCAAAACCTATACTTAATGTAAGTTCAATAATTTTAGGGCTTATATGTTTATTGCTTCCTTCCGGATATATTCTATATGGAATTATTCGTTCATTATTCTTACGATAAAGTACCAAATTGAGGTGGGCTTTCATTGGAGAATTACTGTATCTACTTGAGGAAATCAAGAGCTGACGAAGAAATTGAAAAAACGCTTGGAGAAGGCGAAACACTTGCCAAGCACAGGAAAACACTGCTGGAATTCTCTAAAAAGATGGATTTCAATATAGTTAAAATTCATGAAGAACTTGTATCCGGCGAAAGCCTTTTATACCGGCCTGCCATGTTGGAACTTCTCAAGGAAGTTGAACAGGGATTGTATGCCGGTGTTATTGTTATGGATCTGCAAAGATTGGGCCGTGGCGATATGGAAGAGCAGGGAATCATACTTAAAACATTCAAAAAGGCCAATACAAAGATAATTACTCCCGACAAGACTTATGACTTAAACAATGAATTTGACGAAGAATACAGTGAATTTGAAGCGTTTATGAGCCGCAAGGAATACAAAATGATTAACAAGAGACTTCAAAGAGGCGTATTAAGATCCGTTTATGAAGGGAATTACCTTGCTGCCAGACCGCCATACGGGTATTTGATTAAAGAAAATAAGTTTTCCAGGACTCTTGAACCTCATCCGGAGCAATCCCATATTATCAAGCTTATTTTTGACTGGTATGTAAACGATAAAGTAGGGTTCAATACCATTGCAAACAACCTCAACGTCATGGGGTTAAAAACACTCAGAAATCAGGCATGGACTGCAGGAGCCATATCCTATATAATAAAAAATCCCGTTTATATCGGGAAAATAAGCTGGAAGAAGGTCATTACTTCAAGATCCGCAACACCGGGCAAACTAAAAAAAACAAGAACACGCCCCGAATCGGATTGGATTGTTGTTGATGGAAAGCACGAAGCAATAATTGATACAGACACATTTGAGAAAGCTCAGCTTATTAATAAGAGCAGGTATATTCCCCCTGTCAAGCCATCCAATAAACTGAGCAATTGTCTGGCGGGATTAATTGTTTGTGGCGTATGCGGCCACAAAATGAAATACAGGCCATACCCTAATGCGGATGCTCATATTATATGTGAAAAAAAGTGCGGAAATAAAAGCAGCAAATATAAATACATTGAATCAAGAATAATAAAACTCATTGATGATTATGCCAATAAAATAGCTACTTATCTCGACATGGATTCTAATATGGATAGAGAAAAAACATTAAATGCATTAACACTTAATTTAAATGCATTGGAGAAAGAAATGAAAGATTTGGTCATTCAAAGGGAGAGGCTCCACGATCTGCTGGAGCAGGGTATATATGATGCCGACACCTTTCTCGAACGCTCAAAAAATATAGCAGAAAGATTTTTGTCCACAAATGAGGCAATTAATAAGACTAAAGAAAAAATTAAACTCGAAATGGAAAAATCAAATATCAAAGTCAATATGTTAGATAAGATTAAAAATATAGTTGCTGCTTATTATGATATTGAAGATCCTGTAAAAAAGAACACATTGCTAAAAGAGGTTCTCGAAAAGGCAGTATATACCAAGGCAAAAGGCCAGAGGGAAGACAATTTCAGCCTGGAGATCTATCCCAATTTCAACACATCCCTCATATAGCATAACATCCCTCATATAGCATACCGTTCGTTAAACCAGGTCTCTATTCCAACCATGTCATTATCCTTAATGCTGTCATACCTTCCGTCCGTCGTTAAAACCCTTACGTCATACTCCTCAAGAAAATCAAGAAACAGCAATGTTTTTGCATTATTTCTCCCTAACCGGGACAGATCTTTTAGCAGAAGCAAATTTATATTTTTATTTTTTACATCCTCCTCCAGCTTCTTTAAGCCTTCCCTTTCAAATCCCGTACCTGAAACATTGTTATCGATATAGATTGAAACTACTTCTCCCAAATTATTTTTTAGTACAAAATCAACAAGCAAATCTCTTTGTGTTTCAATGGTTTCATAATTCTCATCATTGTCGTCCCTGCTTTCTCTTACATAAATTCCCACTTTGTATTTTATCATCCAAATCACATCCTGAACGATTTAGTTTTTGTTTTAACAGATTAAACACCACTTCCTCATATTTTACTTTATTTTTATAAAATTTCACCACCGCTCTTGCTCTTGCTTTCTTATTACCCATTTGCCTTTTTCCAAAAATAATATCTATAATAAATATATTCATATTAAATTTTATTTAAATTTGTCCGAATAAATATATGCGGTTATTTTTGAACTAAATGAAATTACTCATAACTTATATATATACTAAGAAGAGGTGAAAGGATATGGCTAAAAACGTTCCGGAAAAACTGGTCAGATTTTTCAAAGACATAGCAAAAGACATGGAAGATGGTTATGAATATGCAACAGAGCTCAACAGAATCTTAAACTCCGATGATTGCCAACGCTCATTAAATAGTATGGAAATTGAGACATTGCGAGATTATGCAGAAAAAGTAAAAAAAGTTGGAGAAATCAATTATTACACAGAAGCTAGAATTAAGGAAATCGAACACGAAATATTCGGTACAAGAGGTGTACTTGGGTTTCTGGCCGATCATACTTCCCCATCATTTTCCTCAACTCGTTGGTCTTTCTAAAATATTATGATTTTATACACATACATTGCAGGCAATGAACTTAAAATTTCAGGTTCATTGCCTGTATCCATTCTCAAACAAAATTTGAACCCACTATTGTAAGGAATATTAAACCGTTAATCATGATATAAAGGCATAAAGTTACTATAATAGGCCAATGGGAAATGATAGATACAAAATCCCTTCCGGCATTGCTTATTGGTGGAACTAATCTATATTTATTATCCGTTATCTTTGTAAATATTAACAAAAGAACAACCAGCAGTGCAAAAGCTATCATTCCCTCCAGCATGGCTAACCCAAATTGCTCGAAAGTTATCTTGGTACTTTCTTCAATTCCCTCTCCCCTTGATAAATACAAAATTATAACAGCAAATGCATTGTTTAGAAAATGGGCAAACATGCCTGTAAAAATTGAATTGGTTCTTATTACATAATATGAAAACAATATACCGAGAAAAATAGGGCCTAATAGATTTTGCATATCAAAATGGAATATACCAAAAAACATTCCACAAATAACCATAGCTTTATACGAACCTCTTTTTTCATATGCCTTTAATATTATTCCCCTGTTGAGTATTTCTTCACATATACCCGGTGTAACTGCTATTACAAGAATCATAATCACAACTTCAAATATATTTTCCGGTACAGGTATAGGCTGTTTAGGCAGCTCACCGATAAGGCTTAAGGGATAAACTATAAGCATATTCAGTGCAGTACCTACAATATTTGCCGGAATGACGGACAGTAATATTATCACCATCGGAGCCAATCCCGGATTATTAAGCCTTAAAACCTCCTTGAAATTAAGGTTGGCAATAATCATATACAAAAAAGCAGGACCTAAAACAACCAAAAATTGAGTGATTAATGTAATTGGTATAAAACCTTCTGTAATGCTTTTTTCTCCAAATAGTAATGCAAAGAAACCAGTGCCTATAGAAAACATAATATACAACATAGTAAACGAGAAAAATGTAATGTTTGCACCTGTTACTGTTATTTTGTTCTTCATCGTAAATTCCTTTCAAGACTATTTATAAATTCATATTATTCTTTCCTCAGTTATTATAATATCCATAGGGATATCGAATTCATTTACCGGTACATCAGGAACAATTTGAAATTCATAAGCCAGACCTACCTTGACACAGTCATTTCTTACATTCTTTAAGAATCTGTCATACAATCCCGCACCGAAACCGATCCTATTCCTTTTTTCATCAAAAACGACTCCAGGAATAATTGCCATATCTATTTCTTGAGGATCCAATAATCTTATATATTCACTTTTAGGCTCCATGATTCCAAAACATCCCTTGCACAACTCAGACTCAATATTTTTTACAACAGAAGCAATAATATACTTGCTCCCATCTTGAGCCGACTTTACAACAGGTATGCAAATTGTATTGTTCCTATTTATATTTTCATTAATAATATCCTTTGTAATAACCTCGCCTTTAAAATCAATATAGCACATAATATTTTTGGAATTGTTATATTCTTTAAGGCTCATTAGTTTACTTACAATTCTTTCACTTTTTTGCAGCCTTTCATTGTCTCCTATATTTTTCCTAATATTCAAAATATTTCTTCTTAAATATTCTTTATTCAATATGCCACCAACCTCTGCCATCTCTCATATAAAAGCCGATATTATGAAAAGTATCAGGATGGTGGTTATAATAAATGTAATTAGTGATGATACAAGAAGTGAACGTCCAAAGGATCTCCTGTCATCATCTTCTTCATTGTTCAAAAAAACAATAGCTGCAATAATGCCGACAAGCTGACCCAACCACGGAACATATGAACTGAATGTAGTAAGAAACACCTTCATCCCATTGCTTAAAGGACTTATTTCATAGGAATCCATATTAACATGGCTGTTATAATATTTAGCCTGTCCTACATTATTTGATAATTCCGTCTTTTCTAACGAAATTCTTTCGGTACTATTGTTTGTATTATTGTTTATATTATTGTTTGTATTATTTGAATCGTAATTTGAGTTATAATCATTATTGTTATTGTAATTGCTATTGTAATTTAAATTGTTATTTGCATTGTTATTTTCATTATAATTTGCATTATTATTTTCATTATTGTAATATGAATTACTATTTTCATTGTTATTTGCATTGTAATTTGTATTATTGTTAGGGTAATTATTTGAGTAATTGCTTGAATAATAGTTTGCATTATTATTTATATTATTGTTTTGATATCTGCTGTAATCCTCATTATTTGGATTGATTTGATTCTGATTATTTATATTTTGATTAAATGGGTTCTCATCCCGATTAACAGGCCTCTGATCCCTGTAGTATCCTGTTTGATATTGATTGCCGAGTAAACTTCCGCAATATGGACACCTTCTTGCGTTGTATAAAATTTCTTCCTTACAGTGTTCACATATTCTTAAACCGTTATTATTATTCAAATTATATTCCTCCAAACATTGGATTTATATGATGCAAAAGAATATATAACTTTCATATAGATATTATAGATAAAAAGATTGTATTTGGCAAATAAAAAAACACCACTGTTAATATAAGCGGTGCTTCTTTCATAACATACTATCATTAATAACATGCTATTATTAATAAATATATTTCATTACATAGACTTGAAAATTCCAAATCAAAAATCTCGAACCCCTAAGTCCCGAATTCTACTGCTCCTCATCCTCCAACTTGTTTCCGCACTTTGTGCAGAATAATGATTCTTCTTCTACTACAGAACCGCATTCTGAGCATTTCTTTTCAACAATTTCCTCTGCTACAGGAGTTTCAATTATTTCTTGCTTTGTGCCGCATTTTGAACAGTACAGAGCACTTATATCCAACTCTTCGCGACAATTGGGACAAATCTTTTCATGCTTTAATTCAAGTATTTTTCTTCTCATTTCATTAATATTGTTGTTATGCAAATCAATCTGCTTGCACTTTTCTACAAACAATTCATTTGTAGTTTCACCCTTAGCATAGGATTCATAAATTGTTTTTCCTATTTCAAGATATAACTTCTCAATTTTATCCTCTTCGGAACTAATGTTCATATTAAGTTTGGTAACCTCAACAAGTTCACTAGATTTTTTAGCCGCAGCTTTTGCAGTATCAGTCACTTTCCTTGTAAAACTTTCCAACATTGACATGTATATGCCTCCTTTTATTACAAATGATTATTTACTAACTTCCCTTATTGTTATTGTATAATATTTCTTTAAATAAATCAATATGTATATTAATTTTTTTTATATTTCAATTAAATATTTTAATCAAAACTTAAATTTATTTATAACTAAAACACAAATTTAATTATAATATTAATTATTATACAATATATTTTGAATGAACAAGTTGTATGATACTTTTAATTATATCATTATGATTACATTCATTAACAAGATGTAAATCTCCTTTATCAATTTGAATATACATGGAAATTTTATATTTGTCCTTGTTATCCATAAGTGCACTTATTATATCTATTGCCTCAAGAGACTTTTTATATACATAAAACCATCGAGAAATATCATCCTCCACATCTACTTCCTTTTGATAAAAACTCTCCAAAAACCTTTTAATTTCTCCGGATTTTCCTGACCACATACTGACGGTTATTGACATAAAACAGCCTCCCTGGTTTATTAATTAATAATTTAAAAGTAAATAATCATTTAGGCATAATATCATACTGTAATATTAAACACCATCCATTGAAAATCCTTTATGTAATTTTTTCATAGCCTGTATAAGCCAGTATTATTGATAAATACTATAAATATCACCGCAAGAAATTTTAGATCAGAACCGGAGGAACTATTAAATGAAACCATTAAGATCAACTAATATTCTAATATTTTTTATATCGATTATTATCTGCTTGCCTTTAGCCGGCTGCGGAAATAAAAATAACGAACCTATAGGACAGCAGCAATCGGCACAAAATGAGCAAAATGAAAAGGTGCCACAACAGCTGATAGGTATAGAGCAAAACATTGAAGGAATTATTACAGCTCTAGACGGTCCTTCTGTGCCGAAGGAAAATGATGGCTTCGAAAATAAAGATGCTACTAATGATGATAAAGAAAAAATATCTCCATCTGATGATCCTGGAAGTAAAAACAATGAGGAAGATGAAAAAAAAGGCAGTGAAAGCAGTGAAGGTAGTAGCTCTGAAAGCCCCAGTCCTTCTGGAAGTACTCCTACACCAAATAAGGATGATACGGGAGATAAGTCCAAATCTCGCGAAAAATCCCAGGACGATCCATGGGAAAAGATATCATCACTGGTCAACAGTCTTCATTATCAATGGAATGAACTTATGCCCGATGTATCAAGTAAAGGTGCTCCAAGAGAGCTTACGGACAACTTCAGCAATTCACTTAACAGCCTTACAAATATAATTATTACAAAAAGCAAAGAAAATACACTCATGGCTTCAAATAAGCTTTATTCCTATATTCCGGACATGCTTTACCTGTATAAGAGCAAAACTTCTCCCGAACTTAAAAGAGTTAGGTATTACACAAGGGATGCAGTTTTAAATTCATTAAAGCCCGATTGGGCGGTGGCAGATGCTGACATTATAAGTCTTAAATCATCATGGCTGACATATAGAAACACTGCCGATAAGAAGCTCAATGAAGAGATAAGCAAGCTGGATTATTCCATAAATGAACTTGAAAAGGTAATAAAAGATAAAAATCAGCCTCTCATAGATATTAAAGGAAGAGTGGTTCTTTCAAATATCAATTTCCTGGAAGAGAACTCTTAAAAATCAACTTGAAAGCACAATTAAACGGGCGTTTCAGTAATCTCTGGAACGCCTATTCTATTGCATGGGATATATAAAATTATTGCCTTGTCTAAAAAGCATTTCTTTTAAGCAGATTTTTAAGCTATAATAGTATTTAATTTTACTGTTATATTAAATTCATAAGATGTATTTTAGAATTTACAGGAGTTATAAAAAATGAAAGTTCTTGGCTTAGTAGTAGAGTATAACCCGTTCCACAACGGACATCTATATCATCTGGAAGAATCAAAGAGAATTACCGGTGCAGATTATACCGTCTGTGTTATGAGCGGCAACTTCATACAGAGGGGTGAGCCTGCAATTGTTAACAAATGGGCACGGGCAAAAATGGCTCTTATGTCCGGTGTTGATCTTGTTATAGAGCTGCCTGTTGTATATTCCATGGCAAGTGCCGAATATTTCGGATATGGCGCGGTAAAATTGTTAGACAGTCTTGGCTGCATCGATTATATTTGTTTTGGAAGTGAAAGCGGCAATATAAGTGATTTGGAAATAATTGCGGATGTTCTTGTTAAAGAGCCTCAAGAATTTAAGGCATATTTAAAGGAATGCCTTGATAGAGGTCATTCATATCCCATATCACGACAGGAAGCATTGGAAAAATATTTCAGAAATCATTTGAACAAGCCTGATCTAATACAAAATACACTGGCTTCATCCAATAACATATTGGGAATAGAGTATATAAAGGCTGCTAAAAGATTAAACAGCAGCATAGAATTTAAAACCATTAAAAGAGTAAGCAATAATTACAATAATGAAGAGGTTACAGGCAACATATCAAGTGCGACAGCTGTTAGAAAATTTATAGATATCAATCATAATAAAAGCTCTTTGACGGACATGGAATGCCTGGTTCCCCCCACAAGCTTTCATGTATTGATGGACGAGTTTTCAGCCGGAAGGGGTCCGGTCTTTTCACAGCACTTTGACACATACATTATCGGACAGTTGCGTAAAATGAGCACAGAAGATATTAAAAAGCTTCCATATGTGAGCGAAGGGCTTGAAAACAGAATAAAAAAGGCAGCAGATGAGTCAGGCTCCATAGAAGCTCTCATTGATAAAATAGCTACAAAAAGGTTTACGAGGACAAGAATTCAAAGGATTGTCTTCAGTGTGCTTACAGGAATAAGCACAGAAATGTTTGAGACATTCAACAGTAATGAAGGACCCTTATATGTAAGGATACTCGGTTTTAATGACAAAGGCAGAAGTCTTTTAAAAGAAATAAAATCAAGGTGCATTCTTCCATTAATCACCAAAACTTCCCAATACAAAAGCTCATGCAATCCCCTTCTAAGGAAAATGCTTCAAATAGAAGCGGATTCTACAGACTTGTACGTATTGGGCTACAGCAATCCCTTATTTAGAAAAGGCGGACAGGACTTCACCGAAAATCCTGTTTACATACAAAATTCAGAGACATAAATTTCAAAACCCCTGGGAAACTATCTCCCAAGGGTTTAATAACAGCTTTATACTTCCATTATTATCGGTAAAATCATAGGCTTTCTCTTTGTTTTCTCATACAGATAATCTCTCAATGTATCCTTTATGATATTCTTTTTGGAAGCCCAGTCATTTTTCTTCTTCTCTTCACATTTTACAAGAGCCTGCTTGGTAACTTCCTTAACCTCTTCCATGAGGTTTTCGGACTCTCTTACATATACAAAGCCCCTTGAAATAATATCCGGCCCTGCAACTACATTTCCGGTATCACCTTCTAAAGTTATTACTACAACAATCAATCCATCCTGTGAAAGATGCTTTCTGTCACGAAGTACAATATTACCTACATCTCCAACGCCAAGTCCATCTACTAGAACCTTTCCTGATGCAACATTTCCGTTTATTTTTGCAGAATCCTCAGTAAGCTCCAAAACCTTGCCTATATCCATTATAAAGATTCTTTCCATAGGCATACCCAGCTTATGTGCCAGATTGGCGTGCTGCTTTAAATGCCTGTATTCCCCATGTACAGGGAAAAAGAACTTGGGTTTTACAAGACTATGTATAAGCTTTAACTCTTCCTGACACGCATGACCGGATACATGTATTTCTGCAAGGGATTCATATATTACTTCCGCACCTTTTTTAAAGAGGTCGTTAATTACTTTTGAAATAAATTTTTCATTTCCCGGAATCGGATTGGCGGATATAATAACCAAATCACCCGGTACAATTTCAACCTTCTTGTGCTCCGACGAAGCCATCCTTGAAAGTGCCGACATCGGCTCACCCTGACTGCCTGTAGTTATTATAACCAGTTTCTCAGGCGGGTACCTGTCAATATTATCTATATCCACCATGACTCCTTCAGGCACATTTAAATACCCAAGATTCATAGCAACCTTAACAACATTGACCATGCTTCTTCCGCAAATGGCAACTTTTCTTCCAAACTTCACGGAGGCATTTATTACCTGCTGTACCCTGTGAACATTAGATGCAAATGTTGCTACAAGTATTCTGTTTCTGGCATTCATAAATATCTCTTCAAATGTGTCTCCTACAGTCCTTTCAGACATGGTATAACCCGGACGTTCAACATTGGTACTGTCCGCCATAAGAAGCAGAACACCGCTTTTACCGAGCTCTGCAAGCCTTGCAAAGTCCATTGGCTCCCCTTCTATTGGGGTATAATCAATTTTAAAGTCCGATGTATGAACAATAACCCCTACAGGAGTATGAACAGCAATTGCTACAGAATCGGCTATGCTGTGAGTTGACCTGATGAATTCCACTCTAAATGCACCAAGCTCAATTGTTTGTCCCTGCATAACATTCTGCAGCACAACATCATTGAGCATATCATGCTCTTCAAGTTTGTACTGAATAAGCCCTAATGTAAGCTTTGTTCCGAATACGGGTACATTAATATCTCTAAGAACATAGGGTAACGCTCCAATGTGGTCTTCATGTCCATGGGTTATAACAAACCCCTTTACCTTGTCTTTATTTTTAACCAAATAAGAAACATCAGGTATAACTAAATCAATTCCGAGCATCTCATCTTCGGGAAATGCCAAACCACAGTCAATAACAATAATATCCTCTCCATATTCAAATGCGGTAATGTTCTTACCGATTTCACCCAACCCCCCGAGAGGAATTATCTTTAGTTTCTTTTTATTTTTTGCCACAATTTAACCTCCAAATAATTAATAACTTTTAATATTATAGCATAACTAGTATTTATAAACTAAGTATATTTAACAAATACACAATACTATATTAAATACGTTATTAATCTCACATTTATGATAAGATAAATGTAAAAGATTAATCGCATTTAATATATAAACTCATAACCAAAGTTCAAATGTACATAAAAAAAATACATGAAATATTAAAACCACTACAAATTTTCCAATTGTTCCCTAATGCTCTTCACAATCCACGGTGTCTTCTTACTGCTTTCAATTATTTCATTGTAGACATCCATGGTTTGATCGGTTATATGCTCCCAGTTATACACCCTGCGAACCTTTTCAAGTGCCCTTCTCCTCATCTCCTCCGCTCTGTCAGGATTAAAAAGAAGCTCAAGTATACAGTCAGCTAATGAGTTGGCATTTCCGGTATAAGCTTTCATGCCGTCCACTCCGTGATGAACTATTTCACCCAATCCGCCGGTATCCGAAACAACCACAGGAACATCCGCAACCATACCTTCAAGAGCCACTATTCCAAAAGGCTCGTAAAGGCTTGGAAACACTGCAATATCAGCAACTTTATACAACTGCAGCAAATCCTCATCACTTATATATCCTGTAAAATATACTTTGTGAGACAGATTCTTTGAAGAAGTAATCCATTTCAGATGATCCAACTGAGGCCCTCTTCCGGCAATGATAAACTTGGTATCATAGTAATGTTGCAACACCTTAGGTACGGCATCTAACAATACATGAGCACCCTTTTCATTGACAAGTCTACCTACAAAGAATACTATTTTTTCATGGTCCATTGCATATTTTCTTCTAACCTCGATGCTCTTTTTACACCCATCAAACTTATTGAGATCCACTCCGTTAGGAATTATCCTTATTTTATCATCGGGTAGAGAAAATACACTCTTGACCTCATTTCTCATATAGTTGCTGTTTACTATTACCCTCCATGATTCGTATCCAAGCCACCATTCAACACCGCTTATATATCTCTGGACATCATTATGTATCCCCCAGTTTCTTCCTGATTCAGTAGCATGAATTGTACAAACCAAAGGAATGGAATATGCGTTTTTTATTGTCTTAGCTGCAAACGCAACTATCCAATCATGAGCATGAATAATATCAAACTTTCCTATTTCATTTATAAGAGTTACAGCTCTTTCTGTCAAGGCAAAGTTCAAATGCAAAACCCAGTCAACAAAATTGTATGTTCCTACATCATATGAATGAACTCTGTGAACAATTACATTTTTGTCCTTTTCTAATTCTTTGGTCCCCGATTCACAAAAGGTTACTACATGAACTTCGTTGTCTCTTTCTCCTAGTTTTTGTGCAAGATCATAAACGACCCTTGAAATTCCTCCCACTATCCTTGGAGGATATTCCCAAGAAAGCATTAATATCTTCATAATCGGCTCCTTTCAAAACTAGCCGGAAAATCTTCAATTATATTTATGAGGAAAGAACATTATATTAAAAGTAAATATTTTAATATTTTATTGTTCCCCTTAATAAATATTTTGCGTATTTTATTTTAATTTATGTGCATATCTTTAATTTAATATATGTATTAATTAAAGAATTGACCTATTACACATAAAGTCAGCAGTATTTAACCAATATTAAATACCATTAATCTTTTAATTTATCATTTCCAAAATTTCATAAAAACTTTCGTTATTTTGCTCTGCTAAATTTAAGATTAATAACGTATTTAATATAGGAAAGGGTAATATATGCCCCAATATATATTGAATTTATATGGATATATTCTTTAAATATAGAAAAAACCCTTTTTTTATACTACAATACTTTAATATTATTCAAGATAAAATTGCTTTTCTAAGGTCCGGGAAATTAGGAGTGCATCTAACACCACGAGCCCTCGCAACATCAAGGCCGCAAAATCTAAATGGATTTTGTCCATATATATTATACAATAAATATTAATATAGTAAAATAAGTCTTATTAAAATAATGCTAAAATTAAATAAGCTTATGAATAAAATGTAAATAAAATGCAAAACACTAAATAGACGAAGGAGGAATAAATTTATGGATTATATGAATACTCCAAATACATACAAGCTGCCCCACAGCTATGGTGAAACCAAAATTGTGCTTGTAGCCAGAGATCCTAATTGCCTTTTTGCTTATTGGGAAATATCGGGAGCTGAGACAAGACGCTTCATTGATGAACTTGGAATTGAACTGTGGCAAAAATCGTCTCCGGCATTAAAGGTAAAAAATTTGTCCAATAGCAGCAGCTTTATAATAGCAATTAATGATTATGCCAGCAATTGGTATATTCATGTTGATAATCCCAACTGTTTTTATGAGGTTGAATACGGAAGAAAAATCTCAGAAAGTTTTTTTGTACCCATAGTATCTTCCAATTATGTTCAAACACCAAACAATACAGTCTTAAGCAGTACATACTGCTATTTCATGGATTATAGAGATTTTTCCAAATCCGGCTTTGAAGACAAAAGCAAGTACATTTATGATATGTTGGACATTGAATCTTATTATAAAAATATTGGAATCAGCTCAATGGAATTCGCATTTAATTCAAAATTCGAACAATGCTTTGGAAAAAGTTCCCTTGAGTTATTTGGAAAGGAATGATAACTTTGCATAAAGGTCATGTTGCAATAGTACTCCATGCACATCTTCCATTTGTCAGACATCCGGAACACAAGGATTTTCTGGAAGAAAGATGGTTATTTGAAGCTATCTCCGAAACTTATTTGCCCCTAATCCAATGCTTTGAGTCTTTACTCGATGAAGGAATAGACTTCCGTGTAACCATGTCCTTAACTCCTCCTTTGTTGACCATGCTTACAGATACATTGCTTCAAAACAGGTATATTGATCACCTTTTAAAACTTATTGATTTGACTGAAAAGGAAATACATAGAACAAAAAACCAGCCTGAATTCAATCATCTGGCTAAGATGTACCATAATAAGTTTAAAAGCGATTTGATCATGTTCAAGGACAAATGCAAATGCGATATAGTAAATGCTTTCAAAAAAATTCAGAGCACGGGCAAACTGGAAATTATAGCCTGTGCCGCTACCCATGGGTATCTTCCTATTCTCAGCAATTCACCTGAGGCTGTAAACGCTCAGATCACAATAGGTGTGGACACATACAAAAAGTTTTTCGGTGTAAGTCCAAAGGGAATGTGGCTGCCGGAATGCGGATATACTCCTATGGTTGAAAGCTCTCTGAAGCGAAACGGGATAGAATTCTTTATTACCGAATCCCATGGACTTCTTTTTGCAAATCCCAAGCCGGTATACGGAACATTCGCACCCATAGTAACAACCAACGGCATTGTAGCATTTGCGAGAGATATAGAATCATCAAAACAGGTTTGGAGCTCACATGACGGTTATCCGGCAGACAAATGCTACAGGGATTTTTACAGGGATATCGGTTATGATCTTGATTATGAATACATTAAAGATCATATATCACCTGATGGGCACAGAATACAAACCGGCATAAAGTACTACAGCATAACGGGTAAAACCAATGATAAAGCACCTTACAACCCTGAAGCCGCAAAAGAAAAGGCTGTTTTGCATGCTGAAGATTTTATTAGAAATAGAGAAAAGCAAATTCTTTATCTTTCAAAGTATATGGACAGGCCTCCCATAGTGGTGTGCCCATATGATGCGGAGCTCTTAGGCCATTGGTGGTATGAAGGCCCCCACTGGCTATACTCCATGTTCAAAAAGATCCATACCGAGCAAAATACATTTAGTCTCATTACTCTAAAAGAATATATGGATAATAACCCAATAATGCAGGTAGCTGTTCCATGTGCGTCAAGCTGGGGCTATAACGGTTACAATGAAGTTTGGCTCAACGGCTCAAATGACTGGATATACAGGCATCTTCACAAGGGTGCCGAGAGAATGACCGAATTGGCAAATGAAAACAAGATTGCCGAAGGTATAAAAAAAGAAGCATTAAATCAGGCAGCTCGCGAGCTTCTGCTTGCTCAAAGCAGTGATTGGGCTTTCATAATGAAGACCGGCACAATGGTTCAATATGCCGTTAAAAGAACAACGGACCATATAGGAAGGTTTTTAAAACTATATCATGACATTAAGGAAAACAATATCGATGAAGAATGGTTAATGGATATGAAGAATAAGGATAATATTTTTCCAGAAATCGATTACAGAATTTACAAAACCATGTAATAGATATTCAAAAGGCTTTTGCCACTATAACCTTGCAGCAAAAGCCTTGGTATATTTATACTCACATCATCTTTTTGACATCATTCTCTTTATGCTATTTATACCATGATGTTTTTTACATCATCCTCTTTGCACCTTCATAGGCAAGCTCCGAGCGCTCACACTCTTCATCGGTAAGGGTCACCTGGTAACAAAGCGGGCTGCCCTTCATTTTCTCAGATGCATAACACAAGCCATTTGTCCTTATATCAAGGAAAGGATGGTCTATTTGCTCCGGGTCACCTAAAAGAATTATTTTTGTGCCCATTCCGGCTCTTGTAATTATACCCTTAACCTGTTTGGGCGTAAGATTTTGTGCTTCGTCAATTATCACCCACTGTTTAACAATTGATCTTCCCCTTATAAATGCAATAGCTTCAGTATTTATTATTTTTCTGTCAAAAAGCTCATCCACTTTATCCTTTAGCTCTTTTTCACTTTTGTAGCGTTCTTCCTCATCATTATCGATCAACACTTCCAGATTATCAATAATAGGCCTTAAAAAAGGTGCTATCTTTTCCTGTTCGGTACCCGGAAGAAATCCGATGTCCTCGTCCAACTTTATATTCGGCCTGCACACCAGTATCTTTCTATATAGCTTGCTTCTGTCAAGCATTATTTTTTGAAGCCCGACTGCAAGAGAATAGAAAGTTTTAGCTGTACCGGCAGGACCCTTTATTATGACAAGAGGTGCTTTATCCGCTTCTGTCATCAATGCTTCCTGCATAAACTTCTGTCCCGCGTTTCTCGGTGTTACTCCAAAAGGCCTCTCCTGCAGGAATTTCAACGAAACTATTTCCTTCCCGTCGAAACGTCCCAATGCAGTTTGCTTTTTATTTGTGGACGAATGAATGATAAAAAATTGATTGCAGACCTTCTCCTGGAGCTCTCTTTTACAATAATCGGGAGAATAGCAAAACACATCGTCTATGCTCATTCTTCCCGTTTTATAAAATTCATTTATTTTCTCTTCTGAGGCATATACATTAAGCCTGCCCTTATACTGTTCTTCCGACTCCGCAACCTGCTCTGCAAAAAAATCCTGAGCCACGATACCGATTACATCGGCCTTAATCCTTTCAAAAACATCCTTTGTTACAAGAAAAACATTTTCCCCTCTCTCCTGCAGCCCTTTACAGAGTCTGAGTATCTTGTTGTCATTGCTGTTTTCCCATCCATCAGGCAGCTTGCCTCCAAAGTCATCAATATAAACCTTAAGAGTACCTTGATTTTCCAGTTTTATCCCCTCATTCAAATTCCCCTTGCTTCTAAGGGAATCAATAAGTCTTGCCGTATGACGTGCGTTTGCTCCTAATTCCGAATTATCTTTTTTAAACTTATCAAGCTCCTCCAATACAACCTCAGGTATAACTACGGTGTTATCGCCAAAAGAATATAATGCATAGGGAGTTTGAAGCAATACATTAGTATCAAGCACATACGTTTTAGTCAATTAATATACACCCCTTTGAACGCCAGATATTAATATATATACCTATTTCATACTATTTATATCGGTCATTTAATTATAAAGAATAAGCTTTTGGTTTGCAACTTCCAATAATATTAAGTTTTCCCTATCTTCCCCCAACCGTTTTTGTAACTACTTTATGTAAACATACATATACTGATATTAATCAAGTTAATTTTTAGGTCATTAACCAATAATCTAGAAATGATTGAATTTTGGAGGGAATAGAATGAAAAACAATATTAACAACATCCCCAACGATTACCCCGTTCCGGCAGAAATGCCCTTACTGGCTCATGCTTATGTTCCTTTCCAGTACCTAACCTGCATATATACACCTGAAGTAGGATTAAAGAGAGGAACTATTTTCCCCGAGCTCGACAGGCCCTATGGTGTAGATCCCGAATATACGGTTGATGCTTGATTGGAGGTATTAAAATGGACAATAACCGCGATCTTCTAATGAAAGAAATTATGAGTGCAGACTTTACAGCTATTGAACTCGGCTTATATCTTAACACGCACCCCTGGGATCAGCGTGCTATAATGTTATTTAACTCAAGTGTTTTAAGGTCAAGAATGCTAAAGGACAAATATGAAAGAATGTATGGTCCCATAAACCAGCAAAGTCCAAATTATTGTAACACCTGGAAATGGATAGAGAGTCCCTGGCCATGGGAGAAATAAAAATTTTTAATACAGTATCAAAAAGGAGGCTTATCAATGTGGATCTATGAGAAAAAACTGGAATATCCGGTTAAGATAGTTAATCCCAATCCAAGAATGGCAAAATATATAATCACGCAGTACGGCGGACCGGATGGCGAGTTGAATTTGTGGCATGTACAAATTAAAACCGTTTTACAAATCTATAACCATTTATTTTATATCCAAGGCTTTTATAAAATTTATGAGCTTCTTCTTCCCTTCCGAATCCGCTTACCAACCATGTGCCTATACAACCCATCTCATGAGCAAGATTTTCAGCATAATCCATCATGAACTTACCGACACCCTTTTTTCTCTTTTCTTTGTTAACTACAATTGCAGAAATCTCCCCAAACCTACTTACTTCTTCAACATTTTCTCTTATTCTAAATGATAGCAAGCCCAAAATTTCTCCATCTTCCTCGCAAACATATAGAAAATCAATCTTGCTTTCTTCTATCATTTGAAGTCTGTTGAGCATTTGTTTGTCGTCTACAGCATGTCCGCTTAATTGCTCCATAAGAGTACAAAGTGTTGGAATATCCTTTTCGACCGCTTTTCTTATACTTAATGGCATAATAATCAAGCTCCTTTAATTTTCATCATTACCAAAATCAGTCTCAAAGCAACATATAGAGCATTTTGAATATTAAACGGCCGCTACAACAAGTAACAGCCGTAATTTACTATTCAGGTCGGCTTGTTGAAATGTTTTTTAATCTGCATTCAATCTGTATTGCTTAAATTCAAACAATTAAACAGAATATAAAAAGCTTCTCCTCTCTTTATATATTGCTGTGGTTTAAATGAGCCATCAGGATAACCTTTAATAATATTTTTTCAATAGATACGGCAATATATCCTTCTGCCCAGCCCGGTATTTCATTACTGTCAATAAATTTAGCTTTATTATCTGCAGGTTTGATATTATAAGCTCTCATAATAGCTGTTATAAACTCCGCTCTGGTTATTTTATTATCAGGCTTGAAACTACCTTCTTCATAGCCTACAAAAATGTTTTTCTTCGCCAATGTTGGTGTGTATGTCGGAGTATGTGTTGGTGTCATAATCAAATGCCATAGATTGCAATAAAACCTGTTGAAAGCTATAGCTTTTCTTCCCTTCAGCTATTACAGTTGACATATGAGTATCGATTGGCATAAACGCTGCCATTAATGAGATAATTAAAACCAAGCAGATGACTTTTTTACTAAACATATTCATTCTTGTACTCCCCTTATATCAATTTAAATACAAAACATGTATTCTATTATACATTAATATCCATAATATATAAATATCTTAAAAAAATACATAGAAAAATAATCTATCATTTGGCACAACGTACAAATGATAGAGCCTCTGAGTTTATGTTCTAAAAATTATTTTAACAAATCCTTCCACATTTCGTTTTCTGTTTTTATCTCATCTTTAATATCCTCATATTTTATTTCAAATTCGGCATGGTCACCTATTGCATGAGGAATACCTATACTAATTCCTAATGAATCCTTAGTGAAATAACTAAAAAGATTATACATGTTTTCTTTACTTACAGAATCTGCATTACTAAATTCATCAACTAAGCTATAACTGTTTATATTCTCTTTTATGAGTTCAATTGCAGAGTTTAATTCATCATCCCAGGGAACATATTTGCCTTCTTTGACCTTCTTTTCAAAAGCCTCATTAATGTTAATACAATCTGTAAGTTTAATTTTTTTATAATTGTTCATATCTATATTAGTGGTGTAAAATAAGTTATTGGGATAAGCAGCACCTTCTATATTACCTAAACCAGTATATTGTATGCTAAGAAGATTTGTTCCCTTCCATTTTATGTTGTATTTTATTTCAAGGCTAACTTCCTCTTCCACATCTTTATAGTAATCCAATATTTCCAATGCTTCTTTTTTAATCAATTCGTTGATTTTTTCCTGTTTATTTGCATCAACCAACCCGGTAATTTGGGGATAAGATACTTTGATATCTTTATCAATATAGCTTGCTTGTGTTATTTCGTAGGCCGTATTATCTGTCACTTGATTTGCATTTTTGTTACCAGAATCGCATGATGTTATCGTCAAAGCGAACGCAAATAATAACAGTAATAGAATATTTTTTCTAAACATATATTTCCTCCATATTTTTAAACTATATCCAAAAAAGTTCTCAATTAAGTTTATTCTTTTGTCATCTACTCTGCTACATTCTATCAGGAACTTCTATTCCCAATAAATCCAAACAAGTAATTAGAACTTCTCTTGTTAAAATACTAAGCTTAACCCATGAGGATTGTTTTGTTTTATCTTTTTCAACGATTATTTTATTTTCATGATAAAATCTATTAAATTCATTTGACAACTCATATATAAATTGACATATTTTATGAGGTGAATAATCAATAAAGCTGCTCTCTATAACTTCGTTAAACTGTGTTAACTTAAGCATTAAATTACGTTCGTTTTCACCGTATGGCAAACAAATAATTGCATCCTCTATATTATAATCAAGATTCATTGAGTTAAGATTGTTAAGTATAGATGTTATTCTCACTACTGTATATATGATATAAGGCCCTGTATTTCCTTCCGTAGAAGTAAATCTATCTATATCAAATACATAATCCTTTGAAATTTGGTTAGAAAGATCGCAATATTTGAGTGCCGCCAATCCAACTTTTTTAGATATCTCAATGGCTTCATTCTCTGCAATATTCTTATTTTCAGAAACCTTCAAGTAAATTTTTTCACTTACTTCATTAATAAGATGCTCTAATCGCATTACTCCTCCATCACGTGTTTTGAAAGGCTTCCCATCTTTACCGTTCATTGTGCCAAAACCTAAAAAAGTAAGCTTTGTTCTTGGTGAAACAATATTTGTTTTCCTTGCACAACGGAAAACCTGCTCAAAATGCAGCTCTTGCCTTTTATCAACAATGTAAATAATTTCATCGGGATTAAAAAGTTCCATTCTTTCAATAATTGTAGCTAAATCAGTTGTGCTATACAATGTGGCTCCATCGGATTTAACCAAAATACATGGGGGCATTTCTTTTGTATCCGAATCTTCTTTCACATCTACAACAAGTGCTCCCTCGCTTATGTATGCATATCCATTACTTTTAAAGTCTTCAAGCATTTTAGGAATATATGACTGGGCATCACTTTCTTTTTTCCATAAATCAAAATGGACATTTAAATTAGTATAGTTTTTCTTTAAGTCTGCAATCGATACATCTAAAATATGCTTCCATAATGCAACATAGCCTCTATGTCCATTTTGAAACAAAAAGGTTGCCTGCTTTGCCTCCTCCATAAAATCAGGATTGGATTTGGCAAAACTGCTTGCTGTAGGATAAATTTCTTCAAGCTCAGTTATATTAAAAGGAGCTTCAATAGGATATTCACCTTTATAATCTGAATCAAAGTAGATTAAATCAGGTTTTCTCCTTTTTAATTCAGTTATTATCAAACCTATTTGCAGTCCCCAATCCCCTAAATGAACATCACCCAATATGTTATATCCTAAAAATCTCCCGATTCTTTTGATACTCTCACCTATTATTGCCGTTCTCAAATGTCCTACATGAAGGGGCTTTGCAACATTGGGTCCGCCATAGTCTACAATAATGGTTTTGCCCTCTCCAATAGTAAGTTCACTATCTCGGATGCAATGATAAAAGGTGCTTTTTTATACTTTTTAGAAGCAGCCAATGCACCGTTACATTGGTACTGGCACAAATCAGGTCTGTCTGATAATGTAACTATACCATATTCATCAGAATAACCGCATTGTACAAATACATCTTTTACAATATCTGTTATCAATTCAACTATTTTTTCATCTTAAAAAGCCTCCAATCATTTATTCATCCTCATTAAAGCAGCTCAACAGTTTTGCGTTCTGCATCCCATCTAATGTTATAATTAGCATTTTCAACTAAAAATCTTATTGGTATATATGTACGGTTATTTATAATAATTGGAGCTACATCCATAGATTTTTCAATTCCATTTATCTTTGAAAGCTTGCTGCCAATTGTAAAATCAAATTTCTTTACCTGTTTGCTTTGATCCCTGCTTTTCAATTGTATAGTTACATTTTTTGTTTTAGCATTCCAATTTACAGTGCCCCCAAGAGACTCTGTGACTACTCTTATTGGAATCAATACCCTGTTATTAACAATGACTGGATCAGCATCAGTCTTTATATATGAACCATCTTTAGAGATTTTCAATTTTTTATCTACTGTAAAAATCTTTGATCTTGATATGTATCTGTCCCCTTTTTTACCCAAAATCACAAAGTAACTGCTTTCTCCTGTATTAATATCAGTAACGAATTCATTTATGCCAGATATGAAATTTGGGCATTTCATGAGCTGTGAATTATTCTCGATAGAACCGTTCACAATAGGCTGCACATATAATTCATATTCATCGCACGATTCGATTTCTCTGTAATTTACCTTTATGTCGTATGTATACTTCTTATTACTGCTATCACTATCATCCAGGCGATAAATATACTCTGTATTTGTACCTATTTCCTCCTTGATATCCTCAATTCGAGCATTATGATAATTCATTTCCCTGACATATTCTTTTCCATCAAATTTATAAACAGCTTTTACATGATAAAGCTTATCAAGAGGAAGCTCTATTTTGGCATAATTCATTCTTAAATATTTGTAAGCGTTGCTAATAAAATCTTCATCGGTCCGAGTCATTTCCTTTTGCTCAAGAGAAGTATGCTCAGCGGTTTCAAAATCTGTGATCTTTGATACCTCATTGCCTTCTTCATCATATATAAAAACATTTAACTCCTGCTCATGCATATTAAAAGAATCCTTATCCTTAAACACTAAAGGAACAGATATGATGGTTTTACCACTTTCATCCACTAGTTTGGTCAATGTTTCATCATATCTTTTCGCACCTCTATATACATCAAGGTCAATTTTAACATCATCCATTACAGCAGAGTCATTTGATGTATCAGGGATAGTGAATTCATATCTTCTTAGAAACATTTCAATACTGAAGTTACCGCCGGTTTTTAGAATAAATTCATATTTCCCCGGTGAAAGTTTGCCGAGCTTGATTTTATAGTTTTCAAAGTTTTTGCTTGCCACATTAGAAGGCTCTACAGATAACTTTTGAGTAAAAACTGTGAATGTTTTATCTCCAGGTTTTATAATTTGGGGAGTAAAAGATATCCAATCAAATTCCATTCCGAAAGCACCTATTTCCAACTCATAACCCTCAGAATTAGAATTTAGCCATATGGCATATTCTCCGCAAGAAAGCTCTTTAGAAGAAGTAACTGCACTTCCAACAACACAAACCAGATACAAAACTCCCATAATAGTTAAAAAAAGAATCAATTTCTTAGTAAATATATAAATCATTTAAACCCCCATTAATTTAATATTAAATCATAATTTTTACATCTTATTTTACACTACTATCTATACATGATACAACAACTTATGTGAACTATATAAAGATACCAAACTAAAAAGTTATATCTACTCGTTATACTTAACAAAAAAGCTGCAAGACAGCTTCTCTGCCTGCAGCTTTTTAATTTATTAAAATCTAATGATTTATTTCACATCTACCTTCCACAAACCGTGAAGGTTGCAGTATGCATATACTTCAGCATTTTCTTTATCACAGAAAACAGCCTTTGGTTCATCTGTAGGAGATAAGGAAATCCTTTCTGTTCCGTTTTCACTTACTAATGCGATCCACTCAATATAATGTTCCGGAGTCATTGGATGCAAAACAGAACCAACTTGTACATTAATTTTTCCATCGGCTTTTGTAGCAACAGGAATATGCTTTTCCTCTGAAGCCTCTGTTGTATTTGCTTTGAGTTCTGTCATTGGCTTGCCGCAGCACACAAGAGTACCACCGCCTTTTTTAATCAAACCCACCATGTTACCGCATACTTCACATTTAAAAAACTCAACCGGTGCTTTCATTATTATTGCCTCCTTTAATTTTAATGAACATAATCTCCATACAATTTATGGGAGTAACCCACATTTAGATTTTATTCTATCATATTTAAATATTATTAACACTTGTCTGATTTTTCAACCTACCTCAATAATCTTTAATTTTCTTCATATTACACTTAATTCCTTCGTTCGCCATTATATGTGTAGAATGTTAATCATGCTCCATTACTGGTGCCTATATCCTTAAGGAAAAATTCAATCCTTAATTTGTTCTCCTTATTGATCACTTATCAAATACTAAATATTTTCCTAACTTAAACTGTGGATAAATCGAATCTGAAAAACCATTATTGTAAAGAGCTTTACATACCGTTTTCTCAAATATTATTACGGTATAAATATTTTTAATAAATCGTTGAAAATAGGATATGATACATTTCAGTAAATAGTCGTTATTATCCCTTTTAATCTGATAGAATATCAGAATGCCAAAAGTCGGAGCATTACAAAATAGAATTTCACACGAGATGATACGCAATAAATTGGGGATTTCGGATAGCATCAGGTACAAGTGTCCTTTGTTAAATTATTTTAGCAATTTGAGGTAGTTTCTGTCACTTTAAATAATGTGGCAATATCATCTTGCTTATTTTCGATTCTCACAATATCACTTTTATCAGCTTTTGAATCGAGCTTTTTATCTATAGTATCCAATCTAGCCGTTATATCTGAATACATTTTAGTCATCAATTCAACATTTTATCTTCCATTTCGCATTGCACTCCCTTTATTTAAAGTATAAATATTATATCATTCTTCCATATATTAAGAAATATTATCCCTTAATTTTTATTCGATAGATATGTCAAAATTATATCAATAATAGTATCTCTCAAAGGATTCTTTTCTGTTTTTGTTTTATCATCTATTTAATATAAAAACATTCTTTCTCTGAAATAAAATTGTAGACGGAAAGTTGACTTAAAAATAAGCACAATGTCTTCTAAACCATTTACATTTTCTTGGAAATTAAGTTTCTTTAGTTGATTTATACCTTCATTAGGCTGCTTTATAACATTTACAAAATGAGAGTATGGAACAATTGTTATTAACAACATAGAAACACCAATGAATATACTTATAATCCCAAAGCATCTTCTCTTAATGCTGTTGCCCTTATTAAAAAGCCAATATATGCCAACTATGATATTGGCTTTTTGAAGAACACTCCAATTATCATTACAACTGTAAAAGTAATAAGATACCACAAAGCCTCCATCTTATGAGAAAAACATGCTGCAATAATCATAAATACGCAACTGCATATTGAAAAAACAGGTGCAATATACCGATTGAATATGCTCAATTCCTTTTCCTTTTTAATGAACATAATAAAAATAGGAATATATGCAGCATAAATTGTAATAATAGGCAATTCTGTCATATCAAAGTTAAAAAATTTGAACCATGACTCTGTAAGCTGTGATCCATAAAAGTAAAGTAGCCATATCCCACAGAATAACAGACCTATTATGGCAGAATTAGTTGGCATATTGGTTGCGTTGTCAACCTGCTTGAAAATGTGAGGAGTCGGTCCTGCATCACGAGCCGCAAGAGCATAAATTCCACGGGTACACCCCAGCATTAGACCATTTAGAGTTCCTAGACATGATATTACAACGAATACAAACAATGCAGTTCCGCCTACTTTTGAGAAGAGCGTCTCAAAAGCCAGCTTTGCACCTTTCTCCCCGCTTTCCATGAGTTCTGCATTCCTCACTGCACCCGAAAGTCCAATATAGTAAAGTATATAAGCTGTAACAACAAGTATTGTACCGATAACAAGTGCTCTAGGCAGGTTTTTCTTAGAGTTCTCCAATTCAGCATTGATGGATGTTGCAATAATCCATCCCTCATATGCAAACGCAGTAGCAACGACAGCTGTGAACAAGGCATTTCCTGTGCTTACTTGTTTGGTTACCGTTGTAAAATTTTCAATTGTCATACCATTTGTCAAACCCACAATAGTGCCAATAACTGCCATAAGGAATAGAGGAACAAGTTTAATTGTGGTAGTAGCTACTTGGAACTTACCTGCAAGCACAGGAGATAATGCGTTGAGTGCATAGCTTGTTACCAGATAAAAACCTGTGATTGCCAAAGCTTCCGGTCCGACAATCGAAAAATCAAACAACACACAGGTATATCGAGCAGAAACCCATGCCAACGCTGCAGTAAGGGTCGGATAGTATATAGTAGACATAAACCACCCCACATAATAGCCGTACCTTTTGCCCATAGCAACCTCAGCATAGTCTACAATACCATTAACATATTCATAACGAGTTGCCATAATTGAAAATGTATAAGCACAGGCAACCATGATTGAACCACCTATAAGCCATGCCATAATTCCTAAAGGTAAGTTGCCTCCCGTTGCAGCAAGTACCTTTTCTGCCTTAAAAAACACTCCACTTCCTATAACAATACCTACCACCATAGCAATAGCGGTAAATAGGCCATACTTCTTTTTGAGACTTGAATCCACTATTATCGTTCCTCCTTTCTTAATTTACCTAAACTTAAAGTTAATCTTATAAATGAGTATTCTCACTAATGAGTTTTAGTATACATAAGTATTATTATTTTCATAATGCAGTAGACAATGATGTGTGGAATGGGTGCGTTGTTCTACCCCGATTATGTGTTCGGAGAGATAGATGTTGTTATGCCTGATGCAATTGATGTTGGAATTGTAAAAACTGAGGAGCAACATGAATTGTTCAAAAAATTGGTTGGTGATAAATATAATGAATTTATATCTTATACATCATATGTAGACTATTCAGAAGTCATTATGGATGGAGAAAAAGTGAAGGCCGGCAATTCCATGCTGAGAGGTGCATATGGCTACTGCTCATACATTATTTCTTCTAAATACATATATGCAGCTATTATTGGAGATGACGGCATATATTATTACACCAATGATAAGAAATATGCCAATAAGATTCCGGAACCAATGGCTGAATGGTCAAAAAAGAGAGATAAAATAATATATAATTATAAAGAATGATTTCGGCAACAGATAATTATATTACTCGATTTTATTGAAAAATTGCTGTTCCCTAACCATAGATGCTATAATTACATTCACTACAATTAGAAGTATCACGAATCCACTTTTTACCGCATTTTGGACATATATACCATTTAAAACCACATTCATTGCACTGCAAAGCTTTTTTGGAAATCAATCTTTCGTTGCATTTCGTGCAAAAGCGGAAATAGATATTGGGGTCATCACCTGCTATTGTTATAAGGGCTTGAGCAATAGGTACATAATAAGTAATATTGCTATTTTTTAAATATTCTCTCAGACTACTAATTATAACTTCGGACCTTAAATTCATGTCGGTTATAACTTCTATAAAAGAGAACTCACTTAGGACAAGACTCCTAAAATCTGTCTTTTCTAATGTAAAATCGAATAGCTTTATCAATTCTGTTCTATTGGATCTTTCATAATGATACCTATATAGCGCATTAAAAATATGTAACATAACTTAAGTCAGCAAACTTTTACTTAACTTATGATTGACAACGAATAACATATATAGTATCATTAAATATTATAGTATTCCTATATATTTACTCAGCTTTAAACCTATTATAGAAAGGAGTCTTTTATATGCAGAAAGCAGTTGAGATAAAAAGCAGAAACCTAACATTAAGAGGCATGATCAACGCCCCTGATCAAGTACGCGGAAAGCTTCCCACAATAATCATATACCATGGGTTTGGCGGCAACAAAATGGGACCCCATTTTATGTTTGTTAAATTTTCGAGAGTATTGGCAGATCTGGGATTTGCAAGTGTTAGATTCGATTTTGCAGGTAGCGGAGAAAGTGACGGAGAATTCATTGATATGACGTTATCCGGGGAACTGGAAGATGCCGAAAACATTTTAGAGTATGTAAAATCCCTTGACTTTGTTGATACCGAAAGAATAGGTGTAGTTGGATTCAGCATGGGCGGAGCGGTTGCAAGTATGCTTGCAGGACTACATAACAAAGATATAAAATCTTTATGCCTTTGGTCCCCTGCCGGCAATATGGCAGAAATAGTAATTAATGATTTTTTGGGACATGGATACGGTAGCTTACTTAGTAATGGCTATTATGAATATGACGGCTTACTGATCGGGAAAAAATTTGTTGATGATATCAAGAATGCTGATATTTACAATGTTGCATCTAATTATAGAGGAAATATACTTCTGCTCCATGGAAACAGCGATGAAGTGGTTTCACTAAGTGCTTCGGAAAAATACTTGGAAACTTACGGCAATAAGGCTAAATTGACAGTGATTGATGGAGCTGATCACTTATTTAGCAGACAATCTTGGAAGCAGGAGTTAATTGAATATTCATTAGAATTTTTTAGTCAAGAGCTGCTGGCATATCGTCCTGTATACAACTATGCCAATTAGTTCTCACATCTTCGTTTTGCCTAAATATATGTATATATTATTTTTGTTGTACATTGATAATGGTATGGCTTTATTATATAATATTCCATGAGCAGGAGGAACAGTAAACTATTGCAAAAAATGAGATTTCAAAATATGTTGATGTTAGTGAATATGAGTTCAATAATGATGAGAGCAGCAAAAATGATATATCATATTTTATAGTTTTTTCGAAATATATTAATGGTATCCCATGTCAAGAGGGTGTATCTGCAATAGTTAATAAAGATGGTGGTGTTTTTTCAATAAGTGTCTCTGACGAAAAGGTAGACGAAAAAACGCTTTTAGAAAAATCCAAATTCAAAAGAATTTATACAATATTACTAAGCTATAACTTGAACATAAAGTTGCTGTTGCACTAAGAAATTTAGTGTAACAGCAACTTTCTTCATAATCAAGTAGGAGTAAACTACCTCTGTGCAACAAGCACACTGAAAATATCCTCTATTAAATTAAGTCCGCCTATATAACCCGTATAACCTCTTGTCAGCACAACTCTATTGCCTACAGGATATGTTACGGTCAAATGCCCTGCTCCAATATTTACTGCAAGCTGTCGTTCCAAATGGCTTCCCACTACAAATGCAGGACTAAAGGAATCGTAAAATTTCTGGCCGTTTGACTGAGGCCAGTGCCTGCTCAAATGATACTGAATCTCAGAGGCATCGGTTTCATATACGACTTTTGTTTTATATCCGGAAGATAGGTTGGTTAAATACTTATTTATTCTGGCATCCTTTTCCTCATCAAAAAAGTCGGTTATTACCGTCAATTCAGGCAACCAGCCCAAGTCATCCGCTAAAAATCTTGTTAATGCAACGGAATAGTTCCAATCCCCAACAACTACGGCATATCGTTGTAAGTCCTGATCGTTATATGCATCCGCGATTCTATCAATATATTTGTAATACAGTGAATTTTCACTCTCGATTACATTGTCCCTCAAGCTTTCATCTATTCCAAGCTCTCTGCTCACCTTTACAATAAACTCTTCAGTTGCTGAAGGTCCAATGGGCAGCTGAGTAGTTATATAAGGCACTGAATGTACATCCTTAAAGGCTTCTGCCGAATCCAAACCATATGCTTCGGAGACCAAAATATTAAGAGCTGCATCTCCTGAATTTTTTATGCCTTCCAATGTATCGTTTTCTGTAAAGAATGTGTTTACTTCCAACCCTAGCTTGCCAAGGAGTGCTCTTAAATTATTCAAATTCCCTCTCCAAAAGGCATCCTGCCCCGGAACTATACCCCACAAATTCACTTTATTTTTTATCTTATCGGGCTTTTTTTCAATGAAATTTTCTATAAGTGACTTAAGCACAAGATCGTATCCCCTGTACCCGTCACCTTTAAATCCGCCTGTTTCGGCTCCAATTATATTTACATCCTTTTCACGGAATTCTTTAATGACCGAGTGAATATCATCCCCAATTATATCAGTCATACAGCCGGTAAGAACAAAATAAAGATCTCCTTCAACCAGCTTTACAGTATTTTCTATTTGCTCAATAAGCCTATCCGTACCGCCAAATATTATGTCCTTTTCCTTGACATTGGAACTGGGAACTGCCATTCCTCCGCAATATCCCGCTCCCAAATATCCGGTACTTCCGACCTGATTCCAGTAAATACTTCCTCCGCAGCCCATTGCTGTGTGAAGTATAGGTACTACGCCAGGTATTGCTCCGGCAGTCAGCAATGCACCACCAAGTGCACAAAAGGATCTTGGCCTTTCAATAAATCTGTCGCTCATATATTTTCATCCCCCTGTACAATATATTTATATGGTTGGTCAGTATACCAATTACTATAATAAGGCTGTCTCACATTTTTCCTTAAGTTTTTGTTAAATGCCGGATTCTTTAATACTCTGTTGATGCCTCTTGCCAAATCAAATGCTCCTGCATAGCCCACAAAAGTGTTGGGTCCCCCATAAATGGGAAAAATGGGTATACCGGATTTTGCAGCCCATATATTATCGGAATTGTGACCCAAATAAACGTCAGGCCTGTTTTTCTCAATTATATTTGCAGTTTCAAAAGGCTGCACAGTCCCAACATTCACCTGCAACTCGGGATCATTTTCAATCAAGCTGTCAAGTGCCGGTTCTCCGAATTCATCATAATGATAAGGCCTTACAGCAACAACTTCCATACCAAGCTCCTTAAGCCATACGGCTGTTGCAAGGGTACGAACTTCACCTGCACTAAGCATGGCCTTCTTCCCCTTCAAGTTTTCTCGTATGGGTTTTAAAGCAAGCTCTAGTTCTGCTGTTTCTCTCTCAATGAGTCGTTCCGCTTCCTCTTCCAAATGGAAGAACTTTGCAACTTCTCTGAGCCATGAATTTGTATTTTGAATTCCTATAGGCATATATCTTAGCAAATAAGGAACATTATATTTTTCTTTTAGATGTTTCAAAAAATAATCGTCATGGGTAGGGCAGGTACTAATGGATAGAGCTGCCTCTGTTGCATATTTCATATCCTCCGGATGAGCATAGCACGGGAAAATCTTAACTTCCAATCCTAAAGCATTAAGCAGTCTGGTAAGCTCCTTTTCGTCTCCCGGTGTTCCGGAAGATACATTCATTAAATTAACCCTCTTGCTGCGACGGATTTTTTCGGCAGCTTCTTCTATTTCATCTTTAAAAATACGTTCTTCATCCTTGTCGAATTCCAGAAGACTCCTTGATATAGCATGATAAACCGCATCATAAGCAGTTGCCATTACCTTTGTCTTAAATCCTTCACAATGAACGAGCAATATTTTTCCATTTACCTGGGGTTGAACTTTAGCAACCACTCCCTCCAAATCATCTCCGATAATTCCAGGAACACAACTGGCTACAACGATTATGGATGCAGGGCGATATCGCCTGTCTGCTTCAATAATCGCTTCTTCAAGTTTCACTTCACCACCTGCAACGACATCCTTTTCATTTAAATTGGTGGACAGCCACAATGTTCCCCTCGGATTGGTGCTTCCGCCCAATATCTGCCTTCCCCTGACAGCTGCACTCTGAGAATGTCCTGCACCCCCGCAGCCAAGAGAACCGTGAACAATTACCACTGAATCAGGTATTGTATTTAGCATGGAAAGCCCAGGCAGCAGCTGGCATATAGAACCCTGGCAAAAGCCCCTGTCGTTGTTTTGGAGGCACCCTCCGTTGAATTTTTTCTTAAGGTCGCATGCACAACCTCCGAAATCGACGCAGGTACCTAGTCGTTCTTCTCTTCTTGGTGCTGCTTTTTCATCTACATAACTCACAAAACTTCCTCCTTTATATAAGGTCGGTAATATTTACCAACTATATGATCTCAAACTATGTATTTTCAAAACTATACAATTTCAAAATTATATAATTTCAAAATTATACCATTTCGAAATATCTGTTCCATTCCCAGTCAGTGATTGCACTGTTATAAAGTTCAACCTCATGTCTTCCCAATGTTATGAAAAGCTTAACAAATTCCTCTCCAAAGAATTCTCTGGCTAATGCACTTGCTTCAAAGTAATCCAAAGCAGAATCAAGTGTCTTGGGAAATTGAGGAGCCTCTTTTTCATGATCTTCCGGCGGCACAAGCCTGTTTTCAATTCCATCCAATCCTGAAGCAAGACTTGCAGCAATAATCAAGTACGGATTTGCAGCCGCCGAACCGTTTCTCTGCTCAAACCTGCTGCCATTTCCAAGTCCTAGTAATGAACGTGTTGAAACTGTTCTATTGTCATGGGCCCAGGTTGCATTGGTAGGAGCAAATGAATTTGGTTTAAAACGTTTATAATCATTGATTGTAGGTGCTCCGAGCACCATAAAATCCCTTGCGTGCTTAACAAGTCCAGCCAGATAACTGTCTGCAATACTCTTGTCCTCATTGAAATAATTTATTTCCAGATTGGCATCCCATAAGCTTTGATGCACATGATAACCATTGCCCGATTCCTGTTCCCACGGCTTTGGCATAAAGGATGCATATAGACCATGCTTTCGTGCAATTTCCTTGATTGAGTTCTTTATGAGGACAGTATTATCCGCCATTTTCAAAGCATCCCCATATTCAGGAATAACCTCTATTTGACCGGGGCCATACTCGATATGAAAAGCTTCTAACTCTATTCCCAAGCCCTCAATTCCGTTTCTCATCTCTCCGATTACATATTCAAGCTCAGCTCCCCTGTATAGCGAATAGCATTGTATTCCATCAAATACAGGTTTTTTCTCCGAATCGAAAAGGTAAAATTCCAGTTCCGAACCTACCAAAGGTCTGTAACCCTTATCCTCATATCTCCTAAGTACCCTTTTTAGTACCTCACGGGGATTTACAGCCAATGGGCTTCCATGTTCATCTACAAGATCGGCAAATACAAAAGCACTGCCCTCTCTCCATGGTATCCTTCTGAATGTATCCAAAATCGGTTTTGCAAACATATCCGGAAATCCATTGTCAAAATTGGCAACCTCAATATCGTCATAAACACCGCATTGAACATCCCATGCAAAAGGAGCCTTTGCAAGCCCTGTTCCGCTTTCTGCTATTTTAAGAAAATGCCTTGCAGGAAGCCTTTTTCCTCTTAAAACTCCGTTTATGTCTGCAAAGCCCACCTCAACCGTATGTATGTTATATTTTTCTATATAATTTTTAATTTCACTTACACTCATTTCATTCACCTTCCAAATAATATTTATTTTATTTTCCATTTGTGTGCCGTATCTATGAAAGTCTTGATATTATGCTCAGGCACATCTGCTGCAAGGTCACATCCCGGCAGCAATATAAAACCTCTTTTCGTCGTACCCTTTGATATACATTGTGAAGTTGCACTGATAACATCCTCCACCGTACCGAATTCCAAAACATTTACAGGATCCACATTCCCTGCAATAGAAATTTTATCTCCCACAATCTCCAACGCTTTGGCTATATCCACTTTGGTATCTATGGAAATGCAGTCTATACCTGTTGAAGCTATAAGACTCAACCTATCGGTAATGTCACCGCAAATGTGCAGCATTATCGGCTTCTGAAGCTCCTTAATTCCATCGACAACCTTATTTAAATAAGGCAAAACAAATCTTTCAAAATGCTTTTTTGATATTACATCTCCGGAAGCACTTGGATCTGCAATAAAAGCACCGTGTACATTTCCTTCTTCAATCATAAGTTTGAAATAATTAAGAGAGAGTTCTGTTGTAAATTCAAGAATTTTATGAGCCAAATCCGGATTTTTATATATTGCTTTTGAGAATTTCTCAAGACCGAAGAGCTGTGTAGCAAGGGTAAAAGGTGCTCGCCCGCTGGCTAAAATCAATCTTTTACCTTCGGAGATTCTTAATACCTCCTTAGCTACATCCTTAAGCCATAGAATCGAAGGATCATTAACAGCTTTTGAAATACTTAAATCAGACAAGTCATTCTCATCATTTATAAGTTCAGATATAATCTGCGGAGCACCCTTGTCATCAAATCTTACTTCCCCTCCTAAAGCCTTTATAAGAAGGGCCGTAGAACCGACTCCAACCATAATTATATCTGCATTTATCCTTTCATTAACCTCACAAAAAGCTTTTGCAGTCCTTTGTACATAACCGATTAGGCTTTCAAGGGTTAATCCCGAGTTAATTATAGGCCAGCTTCCGCCAAGAAAAGCTCCAACCGGTATATATTCCGTTTCTTCCCTTTTAAATGACTTTAGCACAACTTCTTTTGAATCAGCCATCCTACTCCCCCTTTTATCCCCCTCAGAAGATACAAAAAAGGCCGCATTCTATCAATAGAACACAGCCTCTAGTTATCTAGTCAGCAGGATCAATATATTTTTCTTTTTCTATAATTCCTATCTGTTTACTCTATTTTAACTCAATCTTAACCTCAAGTCAATATGTTTATCTATATTAATACCTTATTAATCTAACAGCATTCTTATTACCTTTATCCTGCATCATTTTATTATCTTAATTCTACAACATCAATATTATCTTCTCCACCTTAATAAGTAACCCTCAATTTTATCAAACAAAAAGGTAATCCCAGTTACAACAATTCCTATAAAAATGATTCCTACTATAACTCTCGGATAGTCGGCAAAGTCGGAGAAATACTTTACATACCAGCCAAGACCGGAAGTAGCTCCAATCATTTCAGCAGCAGTCAGCAATATAAAAGACAGAACAAGTCCGATTGTAGCTCCACTTATTATAGAAGGCATTGCAGCCGGTAATATAACATTGAAAAGCATGGCCCTCTCATTGACATTTATGGCTTTTGCAGAATCAACTATCTTTTTCTCCACATTAAATACCCCATTTAGTGTGTTTATAAATATGGGCCAAAAGGCACCAATAAAAATAACAAATATTGATGAGGCCTTAAATGTAGGTAACAATGCAATCGTATAAGGAATATATACTATTGTAGGAATTGGCCCCAGAACCTTTGTAAGGGGTTTAACCGCCCTATAAAGCCTTTTTCTCCATCCGATAAACAATGCAAGAGGAATTGCCACCAATAATGCAAGCACATATCCTCCAAAAAGCAGCTCAAGAGAGCTTACCAAGCCCTTTAAAAGCTCTTTCCATTCCGACACGAATAGTTCAAAAACCACTGACGGTGCAGGAAAAAGCAATTTATCCAGCAAATCGAATTTAGCCGTTGCAAGCTCCCACACAATGAGCAAACCCAAAATAATTGCAGTAACATCACCCACTGTTTCAACTTTCTCTTTGTTTTTTGAGAAAACAGCAATCAATATGTATAACAATCCTAAAAATGCCACCACAGTAATATAGTACAGTGGTATAATCCCCTCTCTTTTTTCCGGAATAAGCTCCAGCAGCAAAGCTAGAAGAAATAGGACACCGGTTGCAGACAATAATTTTTTCATCGTAATCTCCCTTTCAATCAGCTTTAAATAACAACTTCTGCTCCACCTATTTTTTCGATGAGGTCATCATAGAAAAGATTTACCAACTTATTCCTAAGGTTAGTATATTTTACTGACTTAATCAGCGAAGACCTCTCTCTTGGCCTTTCAAAGTCAATATTTATCTCCTCTTTTACGGTGCCCGGACTTGCCGACATTACTATTATCCTGTCGGACAACAGTATGGCCTCATCGATATCATGGGTAACCAGTATCACTGTTTTTTTCTCACTGCCGTTATCCCAGAGCTTTAAAAGAAGTTCCTGAAGTATCACCCTGTTCTTGGCATCAACAGCTCCAAAGGGTTCATCCATCAACAATATGCTCGGATTCATAGCAAATGCCCTCGCAATTGCAACTCTCTGCTGCATACCTCCCGATAGTTGTGACGGGTATTTATTCTTAAAATCCTTAAGTCCGACCATTGAAAGGTATCTATCCGCTATTTCCTCCAAATCTTTTTTGCTTTTATTTCTATGCAGCTGCTTTAGCCCAAAAACCAAATTTTTCTGTGCACTCATCCATGGAAACAGTGAATAATGCTGGAATACTACTCCTCTTTCAGTTCCGGTACCCTTTATCTGTTCCCCGTCAATAAGGATACATCCGTCAGTGGGGAAATTAAGCCCTGTCATTAAGTTCAAGAGAGTACTTTTACCGCATCCGCTAGGACCAATAATACTTACGAATTCACCTTTCTTGATGGAAAAGTTGATATCCTTTATAGCACAAAAGTCGGTATTTTCATCTTCATAAACCAATGAAACATTCTTCAATGTTATTTTACTTCGCAGCACCCTCCTTCACCCCTTTACTCGTTAAATTCCGCCTTAAGCTTTTTATAAACCCCATCATCGGGATATTGCTTAATAATCTCATCAAGTGCATTCTTATAAATTGACGTATCTATAAAATCGTTTATATCTAAATCTGAAGAAATATAACCTGAGTTTTTAATCAATTCCCAGAATTTTTGAACTCCTTCCTTATCCGGATCGGGTATACTGTGGATATGTCCGCCATAAGTCTCTTCCTTGAGTACGTCTTTATCTACCTTCACATACTTTGACATAATATCAATCGTTTCATCTTGATTTTCCATATAGAATTTATATGCCCTTATTAAGGCTGCCACAAATTTCTGATAAACCTCGGGATTTTCTTTAATTTTAGAAGTCAGTGCAACCTGACGGCAGCAAGTATGCCCGCCAACCAAATCGCTGGAGTACTTCACTATCTCGAGCCCCTGTTTTTCGGCAAGCTTAATGAAAGGAGTCCATACAATTCCGGCATCAACACTACCTTTTTTAACTGCTTCAAGCACCGCTGCCGGTGAATCCAATTCATTGATAGTCAACTCCGTTTTCCAGTCAATGCCCGCTTCTTTAAGGCATCCTCTAAATACAACATCCCCCGTAGCGAGTCTCACAGTAGCTATTGTTTTTCCTTTAAAACTGCTTAAATCAGTCAACTCTTTAGCTTTTTCAGGCTTTGCAATTATACCGTGTCCTTCCGACTGTTGTCCCCCAAAAATAGTAAAGTCCGTACCCTTTGAAATAAAAGTTAAAGGTGCTGCCGTACCGAAGGAACCAACATCAATTTTTCCTGCACTAATGGAATTTAGCCCTTCGCCCGAGTTTGTAAACAGGAACAGTTCGGCATCGAGGCCCTGTTCCTCAAAGTAGCCTTTTTCTTTTGCCACAAAATAAAGCACATGTCCCGGTGAAGCCAGATAACCTATATTGATTTTCTTTAATTCCTTATTTGTACTTTGTGAGGCTGGTTTGGCATCATTTTCCTTCACATCGTCCGTTGCTTTTTCCCCACCGCATCCGCTAAATACTGTAAAAACAAACATCAATAATAAAATACTTGCTAAAATTCTTCTTTTCATTTTAATTTACCCCCCATATAATTTTAAATATCGCCTTCCTGCAAAAGTCTTTTATAATAAAAACCACTTGTGTAAAGTGCTGCTGCCGGATTATGACCAAGCACCCTGTCCTTGGTTACAAGTGTTGTCACCAAAGCCTTAGAGTACTTTATAAACAATGAATCGTGTCCAACACACAAACCCACAATTACATTAAGGTCTGTTTTTTCCTTGTTAAGTAATTTTGCCTGTAAAATCGGATTACAAAGTGACTCATGGCAGCCTGGCTGAACCTTGAGCTCTTCCTTAACTCCCACTTCTGTTTTGTCAGTCGCTCCAACCTTGCATATAACACTATAGCTCTCCAGCCCTTTAGCTTTGAGAATTTTAGAAAAAATCTTCGCTTCATTGATTAATCCTTTACAGGTTGCAATTCCGATTTTTTTTGCATTGATTTTTTTGGCGAAGGCTATTATTTCCTCCACTCTTGTCAGCTTCCCATAGTAAGTCCCTTCGATTTCTGCCGCTGCATGAGCGATTTTTGAAACCAATTCATCACTTCTATAGAGTTCGTTGACTTTCTCAATTTCCTTATTTGCTGTTTTCGTTGTCAAACAAAAATCCGGAAAGTTCTTGTCTCTCCGGAAACAGTTATATACACCGCATTCGGAACAGCTCAAACTTTTTGTGTCACTGTTCATATTATCATCTCCTATTAAAAATTCAGACATTTTACAAATACCCTGTCAAAATCCTTATAATTTGCCAATTCCAATACTTCTATGTTTTTAACCAATTTCTCCATCCGGTTTCTACATGCTTTATTGAGTAAAAATGCGTGCCCGCCGGATTTCGATGTATTGCCGATAAATTCTATTTTTCCCTCAAATTCCCTCGGCAGAAGACCTATATTGATAAGACTTTTTGCTCTTAAGTGGTATCCAAAGGAACCTGCTATAAGCACTTTGTCTACATCCTCGGCTTTTACACCCTTATTTGCCAGCAAAAACTCTATACCGGCCCGTACGGCACCCTTTGCCAATTGAACCTGCCTGATGTCCTTTTGAGAAAGATAAACATCGTCAGTGATTTTAAAAACCAATTTGCCATCCTTTTTTACCAGCTTTTCTTTCAAGGCTTGAGGCAAATCGCTTGCTTCAGGGTCAACAAATTTACCAGACTTATTTACAACGCCCTTATCTACAAGCTCGCCAACTATATCTATAAGCCCGCTTCCGCATATTCCTGAAGCTTTGGTATCACCAATCACTTTAGTTTCTACTGTGCCCTGCTTTGAGACTTCAAAAAACTCAATTGCACCATGTCCCGCTCTCATTCCGCAAGTTATGTTCATTCCTTCAAATGCCGGACCCGCTGCAGTTGACGTGGCCGAAAGGTTCCCGTCAAAACCGATAACCATTTCTCCATTGGTGCCTATGTCCACAAATAATGTAATGCCCTTCTTTTCATGGAGCCGGGATGCAAGAATTCCTGAAGTGATATCCGCACCAACATATGCCGATACAATGGGAGGAAGATATATAATACCGAATTTTGAAATATCAATTTTATGTTCTGAAGCGTTCAAATACACCGCACCATTGACTTTCGGCGTATATGGATACTTTCCTAACGACTCCGGATTGGTGTTTGAAGCTAAATGAATCATGCATGTATTGCCGCTGAATATTACTTCATATATATTTTCAGTGCTTATGCCGCAATTATCTGAAACCTCATGTATCATGCGATTAATTTCCTTAATAACCTCGGTATACATGGTAGATAGTCCATTATCATCGGACGAAAACTTAATTCTTGAAAGTACATCCTGTGCATAAACTGCTTGGGGATTCAACGACGATACAGTACCGAGCTGGGAGCCGTCGTTTAAATTTACAATAGCTGCAACTAAGGTGGTAGTTCCTATATCCACAACTACTCCGTAGCTTTTCTCTCTGGTATCACCTGCTTCTATTCCTAATTCCTTCTCTCCGGCAAATACTCTGGTACAGTTTTCTTTTTGAAAATATTCCTTCTTTATCAAAGGTTCAATGCTTACATCAAAGCTTTGTCCTTCGCTTAATATCTTCAATGTATTGTTTTTGTTATTTTGAATTGAATAAACGTTTATGTTTCCGAATACTTGTGTTTCGCAAGAAAGTACATATCCTTGCTCCTCTTCATCCTTTGACAGGTGATGTCTGCCCTTAGGTATCACATTCTTTAATGATTCTCTGTCCAATCTTACCTTGCATTTCCCGCAGGTACCCGCACCACTGCATGGAGATTCAATTATAATTCCTGCTTTGCGAGCCGCCATAAGGATAGTGTTTCCCTCTTCAACTATCACGGATTTGTTTTCCCGGTTAAAGACCACTTCTGCCATTCTTACACACTCTCCTTTACTGTGCTTGTGAGAGCCTGAATGTTTTCAATTGGAGATGATGTGCTTAAACCGCAAGCCGGAGAAATAATATCAATTCCGTCACTTAATAAGCGTTCTGTCTGTGCCGATACTTTCTCAGGAGTCCCCAATTCCAGAAGGAATGTGCTTAAATTCCCCATTGTAGTAAGAGAGGGAAACTCTTCCTTGAGCAAACGCAAGTTTACCAATGCATCGGTACTTATTGCATCGGACTTGATTTGTGGAATAAGTGGTTTCACAGTATTCATGTTTCCGCAAATATGTACAATTACAGGAGCATTGACTGAATGTATGCCGTCCACCAGTTTGTTTATGTACCTTAGAGCGTACTCCTCAAACATTTTCATCCCTAAAATTTCACCTGTAGCAGTTGGGTCGCCTATGGATATCAGGTCCACACCGTTATCTATCATAAGCTTTGCATACCCAATCAAAAAATCGGTTACATAATCAATCACCTTATGTGCATTTTCCCTATCTTTTCGAAGCTCTTTCAAAAAGCTCATTGGGTCAACTATAGACGCTGCAGTGCTGATAGGACCGGTCAGGTTTCCTATAACAGGTACATCGGAGTATTTTTTAGACAGATGGTAGCCTGCCTGTATAACCGTCTCTATCCTACCGTTTTTAAGGATCTTATTGATATTCCTGTATTCAACCTGTGATGTTGAAGGAAATACTTCCTTCTCAATCTTAGGCTCACATTCAAGTGATCCAAAATTAATGCTGCTGCCTAGCACCTCCGCTTCAACAGTCATACAAAAGGGAATACCGAAATTCTCAAAGCCCGTATTTTCGTACACATCATGTGAAAGTTCAGCCATGAGCTTATCGTCGTGGTGTGCATCCGGCAGTGTGCGTCCTGTTTTGTTCATCACATCAACAATTGCTGCGTTCATCATTCCGCCGGGACAAACCACCGGCGGGCGGTCCACTTTCTCTTTATTTAAAACTCTTTTAATTCTCTCTTTCGGACTAATAATACTCACTGCACTTCACCACTTTCCAAAATTCTGCTGTTTACAGGATAGCCTACTTCCCTCACTGTGTTAAGCATTGCATGTATATTTCTAAAAGGCGTTTCTGTAGGAAGGCTGCAGCCCGACGCTACAATATATCCCTTGGGATTGTCGTATGCCTTTTTGATGCATTCAATTGTCGCGTGCCTTACAAGCTCTTCCGTTCCTTCAAGCATAACCTCTGACGGTCTTACGTTCCCCATAAGCCTTACCTTATCTCCTACAGCTTTCTTTGCTTCAAGAAGGTCAGCATCATTGTCAATGCTAATGCAATCCGCACCTGCTTCCACCATCAAATGCCATATACCGCTGGTCTTACCGCAAATATGCAGTGTAACGCTTTTTCCTCTTGAATGGATATATTCAATAAGCCTTTTTAGGTATGGGAATGAAAACTCCTTAAATTGTTTGGGGCTTATCACAGTACATGAAGACATTGCATCTGTGAGACTTGGAGTACAGCCTGCATCAATAATTGCTTTGGCATATCTTAGATTGGTTTCTAAAGAGATCTCACACAGCTTATGCACCTTTTCGGGATCTCTAAGGATTAACCTTACAAGCTTTTCAGCACCCACTAAAAATGAAGCGTTTGTAAAAGGACATGTTAACGCACCTGTTACAGTTACTTCTTTTCCTACTGTGTCCACAGCTATTTTCATAGCTTCAAGGTGGTGCGGCAGATTACCGTCTTTATACGGATCTGCCGGACTTAATGAATCAATTTGAGAAATATCCTCAATTGCAGGTGCTTCGAGATAAGCAGTTTCGTCATAAGGATAATGAACTTTTGCCCCCATTGCCTCTGCCTGAGTATATAAATCGGTAAAAACTCTTATAATGTCATATCTAAAGAGCTTATAGGCCTCAATCTGAGCTTTTGCAATCAGTTTTCCGTTTCCTCTGAATTCCGATACCTTTGCACCGATTACCCTTGCCGCCGTATTTCCAACAATAGGAACACATGGCAGCCTGTCAATCTCCTGTCCTTTGCCATAGGCAGTTAACCTTTCTATTGGAGTCATCTGATCAAAAGCCATTAAGCCGCACCCCCAACCAGCTTTCGTGCAAGCCTTACAGCCTCTGCGGCATTTACGGAATATCCGTCAGCCCCTATTTTATCGGCAAAGCCCTGAGAAATAGGTCCTCCGCCAACCATCACTTTGTACTTTTCTCTTATATTCTGCTGGTTTAATATATTTATTACTTCAGCCATACCATCCATAGTTGTAGTCATCAATGTTGAAATGGCAATGATTTTTGCATCCACTTCCTTTGCTTTTTCTACAAATTGTATGGGCGGTATATCCCTGCCAAGGTCTACAACCTCAAAACCCGATGTTTCAAGCATTATTTTTACCAGGTTCTTTCCTATATCGTGAGTATCACCTTGTACCACACCTATTACAACCTTATGCTTTTGACCTTCATCATCCTTCTTTAAGTGAGGTTTCAAGACATCCAAACCCGCATACATGGCATCGGAGCACATTAAAAGCTCCGGAATAAAATACTCTTCTTCCTCAAATAGCTTTCCGGCTCTCTCCACACCATCAGCCAAGCCTTTATCTATCGCCTCGTACGCATCATATTTTTCTTCTATCACCTGATTTGAGAGTTTGACAGTCTCATCTTCATCCATATTGACCACTGCATCGGAAAGCCCTTTTAACAAATTTTCCTTGCTATCTGACATTTTACAGCCCCCAATCTTATTATACATATTGTTTTAGTTCGGATTTATATTATTAAATACGATTAATCTAATGTGATTAATCTTTTATTTTCTGATAGTTTATTTGATCCTTATCTTTTCGTTCTTTTCAATTTGTACAATTTTACCGCCCTGCACAACTATCGTTACCGAACCGTAGTGAACACTTTCGATGTATTCTAATATTTTCTTAAAATCTTCATCCGAGGTTTTATTGGTTTCCTTAAAGTCAGTCATAACACCGCCTCCTTCACAAAATCCTCACTTAGAGCCTCATCATCTAAACTTATTTTTTCACTTACATTGATCTGAATTACTGTCTTATCCTGCTTAATGATTGTAACAGAGCCATTCACAATGTTACATATTGCATCAAAAATCATATTGTTTATCATTGTATTAATATTTGTTATACTATTGCTTCTTTTCCTTTGAATGCCCATTTTGAATACCCCCATTTCAATCACTTTATAATTTGCAAATATTCTATATTTTCCCATATAAGAACAAAGTTTTATTTTTTCATTTTCACTTTGAAGTGCTCAAGCCTGTTAAGTGCCTCATATAAAGTTTCATTCTTTTTTGCAAAATGAAGCCTGATGAGATGATTGACATCTTCCTTAAAGAAACTTGACCCCGGAACCGCACCGACTCCAACATCTCTTGCAAGCTTTTCACAAAATTCAATATCACTATCATATTTAAATTCAGATATATCAAGCATAATATAATAAGCACCCTGTGGATTTGTATGGGAAATGCCTATATCATCAAGGCCTTTTATGAATAATTCCCTTTTTTCGGTATATTTTGCAATCAAATCATCATAGTATGACTGCTGAAATTCCAGACCGACTACTGCCGCTTCCTGAAGGGGAGCTGCTGCACCCACCGTAAGAAAATCGTGAACCTTCTTTGCCCCTTCAACAATGTATTTTGGAGCAATAATATATCCAAGTCTCCATCCAGTAATAGAGTAAGTCTTTGAGAGAGAACTGCAGGATATGGTACGCTCAAACATACCGGGCAGAGAAGCAAAATAAACATGACGATACGGCTCGTAAACTATATGCTCATACACCTCATCGGTGATTACAAATGCATCATATTTTTCCGCCAGTGCCGCGATGGTCTTAAGCTCATCCTCCGTAAAAACCTTACCGGTCGGATTGGACGGATTGCAAAGAATTAATGCCTTTGGACGTTGATGAAAAGCTGCTTCCAATTCTTCAATCTTAAAATTGAATTCAGGAGGATATAAGGGCACATAGATGGGTTCCGCTCCTGAAAGTATGGTGTCTGCTCCATAATTTTCATAAAACGGCGAAAACACGATTACCTTATCGCCCGGATTGGTAACAGTGAGCATAGCTGCCATCATTGCCTCGGTACTTCCGCAAGTAACAAGAACCTCACTGTCCGGGTCAATATTTATGCCCATAAAATGAGACTGCTTTTTGGCAAGAGCTTTTCTGAAATTATCTGCTCCCCATGTTATGGAATACTGATGAGGCCCTACATGTGATATTTCTGAAAGCCTGTCGAGAATTTCCTTTGGTGGGTCAAAATCAGGAAAGCCCTGGGACAAATTAATTGCCCCATATTGATTGGAGATTCGGGTCATGCGTCTGATGACCGAATCTGTAAAACCTGCTGTTTTTTGTGATAATTGCGGCATTATTTATTCCTCCAATCAAATCGAATATTCTAGTTTTCTCTCATCTATGAGGCGTTTTGCCTTATGCGTTGCCCTTGGCAATTCTCCGTCCTTTAAAACTTCCACCTCGTAAGGCTTAACACCGATTCTTGTTTTTATAGCTGCTGAAACGCGAGCTGCAAGTGCCTCATCCGTTTCGTCGTTATCATGGGACTTTTCAATCTGAATTTTATACCTGGCCGTAAAATCTTTTTCAAATACCCTAATAACATACTCGCCTGTTATACCGGACAAACCACGGATGACATACTCAATATCGCTTGGAAATACATTAACTCCCGAAACAATAAACATATCATCTTTTCTTCCAACAATATTGATTCTTGTATGGGTTCTGCCGCATTTGCACTTATCCTTGTTAATATAGCCTATATCACCTGTTCTGAAGCGAATCATGGGTCTTGCATGCTTTCTTAATGTGGTCATAATCAATTCTCCGCGTTCTCCCGGAGGCAGTATTTCGCCTGTTTCAAGGTCTATAACCTCAACTAAAATGTGGTCCTCTGCTATGTGCAATCCGTCTCGTTCTTCGCACATTCCAGCACATGCTCCGAAAATATCGGATATTCCAAAAAAGTCATAGAGCTTCGCATCCCATAGGCTCTCAATTGCGTTGCGGGTAGCCTCGATAGAACCGCCTGCTTCACCTGCAACAATGATTCTGTTTATTGCAAGATCCTTAGCGGGATCAATGCCGTTTTTCTTTGCAGTTTCTCCAAGATACCATGCATAGGATGGTGTTGTCCATATTACTGTAGGTTGGAATTCCTTCAAAATAAAAAGCAGACGTTCTGAAGGAACTGTTCCCGACCATATGCAGAGGGCACCTAAGTTTTGAGCCCCGATAACATCAGGCCCGCCCACAAAAAGAGTAAAATTCAGTGCATGGACATAGCGATCTGACTTTCTCATTCCTGCAGCGTAGAAAAGTCGGCTTTGAACGTCCTGCCACTCATCAAAATCATTTTTGGTAAACGGACTGAGAGTTGGAACCCCTGTTGAACCGCTTGATGCCGATACATATACCACATCGTCCTCCGGAACTGCACACATTTCACCAAGAAAACTTCCTACCCCCTGAGTTTCGCGCTCAGTTTGCTTATCTACAAAGGGAAACTTTGCCAAATCCGCGAGTGTCTCAATATCCTCCGGTTTAACACCGGCCTCATCAAAAGCCCGTTTGTAATAGGGTGAATTTTCATAGGAATACTTCACAATTTCTTTTAATTGCTCAAGCTGAAGTGCTTCAAGCTCCTCTCTCGGCATTGTTTCTATTTTTTCATCCCAGTATTTTTTCTCACTCATACATTTTCTCCTCCCCTATATTTTTCTTTCCTTCCAGCTTTTTCTGATTAATTCCCACTTTAAGTCCCGCTGTGACACAATTTGCGAAATATCGTCTTCAGTGAGATGCTTAAACCTGCCCTGACTTTTCAAATACTCCCTTACATCAGAAAATTGCTCCGGATTGTGATTTATGTAATATTCATTATTCTCATATTCTGCCAGATACCAAAGACCGCTGTCTACTATGGCTTTTGCAGATTCAATGGTTTCGTCGGTCTGAGTTCCCCAGCCGGTAGGACATGGAGCAATAACATGGATATATTTAAACCCTTTCTTCTCAGATGCCTTTTGAACCTTTGCCATATAATCCTTTAAATACCCTATACTAGCAGTTGCAGCATAGGCAGGCTCAGCTGCCGATACAATTTCAAACACATTTTTCTTGGGCCTTAAATTCCCATGGATATTTCTACCTGCAGGAGTTGTGGTGGTTCTTGCACCAAACGGTGTTAGAGAACTTTTTTGAATGCCTGTATTCATATAAGCCTCATTGTCATAGCAGATATACAAAATATTGTCGCCCCTGTCAACCGCACCAAGCAAAGCCTGTATACCGATATCGGCAGTACCCCCGTCCCCGGCAAATCCAACTGCAACAAAATCGTCAATACCTTTGGCACGAAGTCCTGCTTCAATCCCGGTTAGCATGGAGGCCGTACCTGCAAACGTGGAAATGATAGCATTGTTTGCAAAGCACAATTGAGGAAAGTTAAAGCCCACTGCCGACATGCATCCCGCCGGCAACACCGCAATTGCTCTTTTTCCCAATACTTTAAGAGCTATTCTTACTGCAAGGCTTCCTCCGCATCCGGCACAAGCCTTATGACCGTAAAAGAATTCATCATCCTGAAGTGTCCTGGCATTTAGTTTATTCACCTGTATTTTATTCATATGCATTCACCTCCAGGCCAATGAAATTCACCTTTTTACCGCCATTTATAATATGCTCGTATGCTTTCTTTATATTTTCTTTCGATATATCACGTCCACCCAGTCCACCTATAAAGTTATAGGACGGAACATCCAAACCGGCCTTATATAGAGCTGAATTGACATTGGTATAAATTGTTCCTTCATTTCCAAAAGATATATCCTTTTCAAGAACACCCACTGCTTTGGAATTTTTTAAAATTTCTCCAATCTCTCGATTGGGAAATGGGCGTATATACCTTAGTCGCAGCACACCCGCCTTTATACCTTCCGCTCTTAACAAGTCTGCCGTTTCCCTGCAAAGTCCTGCAATTGTGCCAAGAGTGATCATTATGTATTCTGCATCTTCACAAATATAGGCATCCACAAGACCGGTATATCTTCTTCCGAATACCTCGGCAAACCTGTTTTCTGCCTCAACAATTACCTCTGCTGCATTTTGAATACCAATATGCTCTAAATATTTAAACTCCAGATTGTAATCGGGCCCCACCGAGTAGCCTAAGTTTTTCGGTGAATCCATATCAAGCATGTTCTCTGTCTCATAAGGCGGCAGGAACTTTTCCACCAAATCTTGTGACGGTACATCAACCACTTCATATGTATGTGTCAGAACAAATCCATCGAGATTTACCATAAAAGGTGTCATTACCCTTTTGTCTTCAGCTATGTAAAAAGCCAGCAATGCAAGATCGAGGCTCTCCTGTGCCGTTTCGGCATATGCTTGAATCCATCCTGAATCCAGCATTAAAATCGAATCCCTCTGATCTCCATAAATATTCCACGGAAGTGCAGTTGAACGGTTAGCATTCATCATCACAATAGGGAACCTTCCGCCGGAAGCATAGGGTAGGCACTCAGCCATGTATAAAAGCCCCTGGGACGATGTTGCGGTAAATGCCCTTGCACCGACTGCACTTGCACCCATTGCACAGGACAGTGCCGAGTGCTCGGACTCCACATGAACAAATTCACTTTTCAAGGAACCGTCTTCAACCATTTCTGCAAGTCTTTCAACAACAATGGTCTGCGGTGTAATGGGGTAAGCAGATATTACGTCCGGCTTTGCGAGTCTTACACCATATGCAAATGCTTCATTACCGGATAAAAAATGTTTCGCCATTATCGTTCTCCCTCCATATCAATTGCATTAAATTTGCAAATCTTCGCACATATACCGCAGCCCTTGCAAAAATCATAATCTATTGCTACCTTTCCGTCCGCTTTTCCTATTACTCCATCGGGGCAGTAAAGATAACATTCAAGACAACCCTTACACTTTTGTATATCAATTACAGGACGTTTTGTTCGCCAACCCGCATTCTTTGTCACAAGATGCCCCGCTTCGAAATAGGTCCCGTTAGGCAGTTCACTTATATGAGCGGGTTTTTTGAATTTTTTTAATGTCGGTTTCATATGTCATCCCCCTTTTGCCTTATTTCAGCAGCTGAACGGAGGATAACCTTTTTATTTTTCTCAACAATCTTTTTAGGCATATAATCCTCAACGGCTTTTAAAATCTGCTCTTCGGTAATATCATTCAATACTCCGATCAAAGCTCCAAGCATTGCGGTATTGGTAATGGGTGCTTTGAGTTCTTCTTCTGCAATTGATTGTGCATCAAAGCTTAATATTCGATCATCAGTAAAATCAAGTCTTGAGTTTACAATGACCTTTCCCCCTTCATTGAGGTCATCTAAATAAGAGCTGTCAAAAAGAGTATCATCAAGTATAATAATATAATCGCATTTTTTAATTTCACTTCTGTCCCTTATTACTTTATTATCAAGCTTGGTAAAGGCTCTAACCGGAACACCTCGTCTTTCAGGACCAAAGGAGGGAAAAGCAAGTGCATACCTTTTATCCGATGCATATGCCGCACCTAAAAGCTTTGCCGCTGTGAATGCACCCTGTCCGCCTCTTCCGTGCCATCGCACTAAAATCATATCAAGACCTCCAATGTATATCTGTTATAAATTCCCATATATTCCTTATTCACTTTCTTTATTCACTTTTTTTGCCGTTGAATCACCGATAAGCTGGATAAGCTGAACAATCACAACGAGAATGGCAACGCATACAAACATGACTTCAGTTTCATAACGCTGGTAACCATATCGTATTGCAAGGTCACCCAGACCGCCGCCCCCAACCGTTCCAGCCATGGCAGAATAGCCGATAAGGGATATGGTGGTAACGGTAATACCGTTTACAAGTCCGAATAGTGCTTCAGGAATCAATATAGAGAAAATTATCTTTAAGGGGTGAGCTCCGCATGCATGTGCGGCTTCAAGAACTCCGTTATCAACTTTGGCAAACGCTGCCTGAGCGAGTCGTGCATAAAACGCAATAGCTGTTACTGTTAAAGGAACTACTACTGCTTTCGGACCAATGGTGGTCCCTACGATTAATTTTGTGACCGGAAGCAGAAGTACCAGAAGAATAATAAATGGAATGGAACGAAGAATATTAACCACTACTCCGAAGATTTGATTTATAATAGCATTTTTAAAGAACAATTTTGATGTTGTGAGATATAAAATCAAGCCCAGGATACCTCCTGCAATCACCGATATTACCAAAGAAAACCCAACCATATAAAATGTCTCGAACAGTGAAGTTTTAAGTGCCTCCTGCATATTGAAATTCATTTACACCCACCTCCACTCTAAGAGTTTTATTTTTGATATAGTCAATGGCGTTTTGTACATCTTTTGGGTCACCCTTTATGCTTACAATCAATGTCCCGACAGGTGAATGACTTATGTAATCGATTTTTCCGTGAAGAATGCTGATATTTACATTGAATGTTCTTATCGCTTCAGAAAGTACGGGATTTGTGGCTTCTTCACCAAAATATGTAATCCTCACAATACTGTCACCGCCAAACTGCTCTACCACATAATCAGGCAAATTATAGTTGTCACTATGGGAAATGAGGTTTTTGGTAAAGGGATTTTGCGGATTTGAAATTATATCAATAACCTTTCCCTGCTCCACCACACGCCCGGCATTCATGACCGCCATCTCGGTACAAATGGCTTTCACAACATCAATTTCATGAGTAATTATAATAATTGTTATTCCGTATTTTTTGTTTATACCTGCTAAAAGATTGAGAATGGATGTTGTTGTTTCAGGATCAAGAGCACTGGTTGCCTCATCACACAATAATATACTGGCATTATTGGCAAGGGCACGGGCAATGCCTACTCGCTGCTTCTGGCCTCCGCTTAATTGGGAAGGATAAACTTCGCTTTTGTCACTTAAACCGACAAGCTCTAGAAGCTCTTCAACCCTCTTACTTATTTGTGCTTTCGGAACGTTTGCAGCCTTTAGAGGAAATTCCACATTCTGTCGTACAGTTTTACTGGATGCCAGATTAAAGTGCTGAAAAATCATTCCTATATTGCGGCGATGCTTTCTAAGCTCTTCGCCTTTTAACCCGTTAATAAGCTTTCCGTCTACAAACACTTTGCCTGAAGTCGGACGTTCAAGGAGGTTAATGGTACGTAAAAGAGTACTTTTCCCTGCACCGCTTGCTCCTACAAGTCCATAAATCTGGCCTTTTCCTATACTGAGGCTCACATTATCCACCGCATGTATATTGCCTTTTTTTTGCTTGAAACTAACGCTTACATTTTCAAATCGTATCATATGTTTCATCCCAATCATCAGTTAATAGAATTACCATCCGGCAGGCTTCTGGAAGCCACTGAAACCATTTTGGGGATCATCGACAATTGCTTTAAACTCATCATTTGTTGCAGCTTCTTTGATGTCCTTTACAAACTGCTTATCCAAATCCTCTGTTCTTACAGCAATAACATTGACATAACCCTCACCGAGTACTTCGTTATATAAAGAATCTGTAGGATTAAGCCCGGCACTTATTGCAAAATTACCGTTTACAACTGCAAGGTCAGCACTGTCAAGTGTACGCGGAATCTGTGCCGCTTCGGTGGGAACAATTTTAAGCTCAAGTGAATTCTCACCTATATCGTCAACTGTAGCTTTTGATTTATCTATTCCGTCCTTAAGCTTTATAAGTCCTGCAGCTTCAAGTACACGCAGTCCTCTTGCCATATTTGTCTCATCATTTGGAATAGTAACGACTGCACCCTTTTTAGTCTCAGCGATGCTTTTTGTTGTATTTGACCATATACCCATTCCAACAGTAGGTATTTCCGTTACAAGACTTAACGATAGATTATGCTGTTTTGAAAAGTTATCAAGATAGATAGAGTGTTGAAACATGTTTACATTAATTTCTTTATTTGCGAGAGCAAGGTTTGGCTGAACGTAGTCGCTGAATTCAACATAACTGATTTTATATCCTTTTCTCTCGAGTTGAGGAGCAATGGCTTTTTTCCATAAATCACTATAGGGTCCCGGGCAAAAACCCACCTTCAACTCAGTAACTTCATCTCCACTTGAAGCAGGAACCTGTTGAGTCGATTCAGTAGGTTCAGTCTGTTCAGCCTTATCGGAGCAAGCGGTAAACGCCAACAAAAGGCTCACAATCAGCAATATAGGCAATATTTTTTTTATCATTCTAAATATCCTCCTTTGTTAATCTTAAAACTTTGCTAATTTTAAAATAAAGTATTCATATATGAATACTATGTTTTAACTGTAATAATAAAGAGGATAATTCCTCTCTATTATCACAATTACATTATCTGCTTTATGAAATGTCTAAAGCTTTTTTCCTGCAGTATTACGCATCCTGGAACAAAGCAGTAGACAAATATCTCTCGCCTGTATCCGGCAACAATACCACTATAACCTTACCTTTGTTTTCCGGTCTCTTTGCAATCTGTGTTGCTGCAAATGCTGCGGCACCTGAAGATATTCCAACCAATAGCCCCTCTGTTTTTGCAAGCTTTCTCGATGTCTCAAAAGCCTCTTCATTCTTAACCTTATATATTTCGTCAACAACCTCCCTATTAAAATTATCAGGTACAAATCCGGCACCTATTCCCTGTATTTTATGAGGTCCTTTAGTACCTCCCGATAAAACCGGCGAATCGAAAGGCTCAACTGCAACAATCTTAACATCAGGCTTACGCTGCTTCAATACTTCTCCAACACCTGTAATTGTACCGCCGGTACCGACTCCTCCTACAAAAATATCCACCTGTCCGTCGGTATCTCTCCAGATTTCTTCTGCTGTTGTCCTTCTGTGGATTTCAGGATTTGCCGGGTTTTTGAACTGCTGCGGTACAAAAGAATTTGGAGTTTGTGCTGCTATTTCGTCTGCCTTTCTTATTGCCCCAGCCATACCTTCACTTCCGGGAGTGAGAACCAATTCAGCTCCTAAGGCTTTTAGCAAGTTTCTGCGTTCAATACTGAACGTATCCGGCAACGTAATTATCAACTTGTATCCCTTTGCAGCCGCAACAAAAGCTAATGCAATACCTGTGTTTCCGCTGGTAGGCTCAATAATGACAGTATCTTTGTTTATCAAGCCTTTTTCTTCTGCGTCCTTAATCATTGCATAGCCTATTCTATCTTTAACGCTTGATGCAGGATTAAAGTATTCAAGTTTTGCGATGAGCTTTGATTCAAGCTTATTTGCTTCGTTATAGTTGGATAACTCAAGTAAAGGTGTATTACCGATAAGATCCGTAAGATTTTTTGCAATTTTTGACATTTTAATCGCCTCCACACATTTTTATTCCCAAGTATTCTTATCTGTTTTATTGATTTTATTTTATTCCCTTAATATAAATTTGTCAATACTTTCTTATAAAATTTTTTATTATTCCTATCAATTTTGTAAATTTTAAAAATTTACATGACAATACACCAACAGGAATCACTGCAATAATCACTGTTGGCAAGATTATTTACATTATTTGTATTTTCCAAATATATGTATAATCTTACTTTTTATAATTTAAATCTTTAATATAATCCTACTCCTTTGATATTTTGTTTTGAACTACAGCACGAATACCCTTGCCGGGGTAGCTCTCAAAATCTTCCGGATCCTCCACATCTCCCAATTCATTCTTTGCTTTCTCATAAATCGCCTTTCCCAAGGGATGCTCAGATCTTTTCTCAGATATTGCGGCAAGTCTTAGAAGCTCATTATATTCCAAGCCGTTATCAAATTTAATTATATCCGTTACTTGAAGCTTTCCTGTAGTAAGTGTTCCAGTCTTATCGAGAATGACCGTATCAATTTTACATGCCGTTTCCAACTCTTCGCCGTTTTTAATCAAAATCCCGTTTTGTGCACCCTTTCCCATACCTACCATTATTGCCGTAGGTGTTGCAAGGCCTAAAGCACATGGGCACGAAACCACCAATACCGCTACTGCATGGACAATTGGCTTATCGATTAAGAAAAACGTCATGTCATAAACAACAAAAAACCAAATAATAAATGTAATTAAGGATATGGCCAAAACAGATGGGACAAAAAAGCCACAAACCTTGTCAACCGTCTTTTGAATGGGAGCTTTGCTTTCCTGGGCATTTTCAACCATTTTTATAATACCTGCCAATACTGTTTCATTTCCGACTTTTGTTGCCTTAAATATAAAAGTACCAAGCTTATTTACAGAGCCTCCTGCAACAAAATCTCCCGTTCTTTTATCAACAGGAACACTTTCCCCGGTAAGCATCGATTCGTCAACTGCAGAATATCCGTCTATCAACACTCCGTCTACAGGAATTTTCTCTCCGGGTCTTACAACAATCAAGTCACCTTCTAAAACTTCATCGATAGGGATATCCAGTATCTGTCCATCTCTTATAACACTTGCATTTTTAGGCCTAAGCCTTAAAAGAGTCTCTATCGCTTTTGATGTTTTTCCTCTTGCTATTAGTTCAAGATATTTTCCGAGAAGTACCAGAGTTATTATGGTGGAAGAAGCTTCAAAATAAATATTCTTCATTCCAAAGTAAAGGGCACTGTTGTCATAAATGGAAGTGTATACACTGTACAAATAAGTAACTGTTGTTCCTAAAGCAACAAGCAAATCCATATTGGGCTTTGCAGCTTTTAAAGCGTGGAAAGAATTTCTGTAAAATCTGTAACCTACTATAAACTGCACCGGAGTTGCTAATGCCAGCTGCAAACGCCAATCATGGAAATAGGTTGTTTTTATCCTTATGTTTTCAATAAATGCCCCCCACTTTGTCTGTGATGCAGGATCAAAATACTCGCCGCAAAAACCCAATCCTCCAAGAATCATTGCAAGCATCAGAGGAAAGCTCAATAACGCCGATGCAATCAATGTAAATCTTAGCTTCCTTCTCTCTATTTCACCTCGTATAATAGTTTTTGGAGGGTTTAAGTTAAGAAATTTCCAGTTACAAACCCTAATGATTCGACCTTTATTTCCAAAAACTCACTGGAAATTATCTTCAGAGGCAGCTTCAAAGACTACTTCGAA
>Ga0208695_1000063_pt1 | contig 143981 bp, 109 predicted proteins | sample AD_UKC111_MetaG_FD_184449 | JGI IMG/M metagenome (GOLD analysis project Ga0208695, IMG submission 184449) | Active sludge microbial communities of municipal wastewater-treating anaerobic digesters from Hong Kong - AD_UKC111_MetaG (SPAdes)... | ecosystem: Engineered > Bioreactor > Anaerobic >...
ACGCGTTCCGGATCGCGATCGCCGTGTTCAGGGCAATCCCGTCCAGGCACGCGTTCGGTTTCAGCACCTCCTCCAGCAGCGCGAAATGCGCCGTGTCCGGCACCCCGGGATTCTCGTAAACCCACGACGGCGTCCGGTTCGCGCCGTGGGCCGCGCCGCCCACCCAGTTCGGACCGTTCTGCCCCACCACCTGGGACCACACCGCGGGCTTCGCGTTACAACTGGTGGACCACAGGTTGCACCCCGCGTACTGGGTGTACACCGCGTCCAGGATCGACTGCACGTTGGCCGCCAGTGCCTGATAGTCCGCCCAGTAGTCGCTTACCATGTAGTCGTGCGCCCGCGCCGTCCCCGGCGAACACAGCACGACCAGCGCTACCAGGACCGTTAGAATGACCGCTCGCTTGTCCATAGGGCTCTTCCTTTTTTTGATGCCGGCGACAGTCCCGCTTGTCCACCCCACGGTGCGCCTTCGCGGAAATACCATCGCCATTCACCTGCCTCGTTACGTACCATACCATCATCCGGTACTTCACCGGATGTTCCTTGTAAATCTTACCACACTCCCAGCAGAAAGTAAAGGGATTTTTCGTTTTTTTATGGCAGGTGAGATGATAAAAATAAAGAAATTCCATAAAGTGGTGCATCCAATATTTTCGGCGTCAGCGTTCGCCTGGCGCGCGCAATGGGGGTGGCCAGAATTCCAGAACCACTCAAAGAGCCCACGGAATGCTTCACCAGATAAAACAATCCTCATTACTCACCAGATAACTCGCCAGTACCCCTCGCTCTTGCCAGTGCCCCCGTCTAATGTAACGCCCTCGCCTGTGCCCCTGTAATTCCGACGAACACACTGTGCCCCTGTCATTTCGACGAACGAAGTGAGGAGAAATCTTTATCATTATCCCGCGCTCGCGGGGTGTCCCGCCTTATCATCGTGTACGAGGCGGAGAGCCAAACCCGTTATCCCGCGCTCCCAAGGGACTGCCGTGCCAGGTCATCGCGCGCGGCGCCCCCGTGCGCATTATCCCGCGATCACCAGGATAATACCCGCTCCATCGCGAAAGACGCGCATCCTCTTTCTCCCCTTCTCACGGGGGTTGCACGGGGTAATTTCCATCCGCTATAATGTTTTCTCCGCGGTAGCCCCTACCGTGCGGCAATGGAGCACAGATATGAAAGTATTAAGTTCCCTTAAAACCGCGAAGACCCGTCACCCCGATTGCCAGGTGGTGCGTCGTAAAGGGCGGGTATACGTTATCTGTAAAAAGGCCCCCCGGTTCAAGGCACGGCAGGGCTGATACGGTCGCCGGGGTCCACCGGCGGAGGATGATCGTGTTCACGCGCGCGGCCGGCGAGTCGGGATGGGATTCCGGGTTCGCTGGTGCGCTGTTTCCGCGGGGAGGAGGGGATGTGCCCCGATGAATCCGCTGGAACGCTACATTCGCTACCTGCGCGCTGAACGGGGGTATTCCAGCCATACCATCCGGGCCTATCAACGGGACGTGGAGGCCTTCGCGGCTTACCTGGCCGCCGGTCCATCCGCGCTGGTCGACCTGGCGTCCACCCGGATCGCCTTGGAACAGACTCCTCCTGATATAGAGCAGTTCCGGGGGGTAGACCGGAACGTGATCCGTTCGTTCCTGGCCCATATTCAGACCACCGGCGACAGCCTGCGCACCGCCGCGCGGAAACTGGCCTCGTTGCGTTCTTTCTTCGGTTACCTGTGCCGGGAGGGGTTGCTCGAGCGCGATCCTGCCGCGGAAGTCCGGGGACCCCGCCTGGGCCGGACGCTGCCCGAAGCCCTGACCATTCCCGAGGTGACCGCCCTGGTCGAAGCGCCCGACCTGTCCTCCCCGCTGGGCATCCGGGACCGGGCCATCCTGGAGACGCTGTACTCCACGGGCACGCGGGCGGCAGAACTCACGGGGCTTCGAATCGAAGACGTGGACCTGGCCCATCGCGCCGCCCGGGTGCTGGGTAAACGCCGGAAGGAACGGGTGGTTCCCCTGGGAGGACCAGCCATTGAGGCCCTGCGGGCATACCTGGACATCCGCGGACAACTGGGGAACCCCGCTCACCGCGTCCTGTTCGTCAACGAGCGGGGCGGACCGCTCACCACGCGCAGCCTGCAACGTATTGTCGCCCGCTACGCGCGCCAGGCGCTGACCCGGCGGGTTACCGTCACCCCGCACACGCTGCGTCACACCTTCGCCACGCACATGCTCGACGCCGGCGCGGACCTGCGGATCGTGCAGGAACTCCTGGGACACGAAAGCCTGTCCAGCACGCAGATCTACACGCACGTCAGCATCGAGCGCCTGAGGGAAGCCTACCAAGCGGCCCACCCCCACGCCTGACGCCCGGAAATCACATCGTTTCGAAAAATTTCTCGTAGGCGTGTTCCGGCAGCGCGTGCGCGCGGCACAACCACCGTATGGGCAGGCGAAACCGCCGCAAAAGCGGATACCAGGAGGGGTAATCGGTGAAATACCGGTTGGGCCCCCGTAGAATGGTCTCGTATTCCTCCCGGCTCATGCCCTGCTTTTCCAGGCAGTAGGAGACCATTTCCTCCGTTTCAAAGAACGGTGGCCGGGACAGAGCGTCCAGGGCCTGTTCCCGGGAGATCACCCCGCAACGCACTTTCGCCGACAGCTCCACCACCCGCCAGTCGAAGCCGAACTTGTGCCTCGCGTAGTGATACACCAGGGCAAACAACTCGTTGTCCATGTGATGCTGCCCCGTGTCGACCCAGCCATATTCCCGTTCGAGCAGCCGTTCCACTTTCTCCCCCGTGTCGTCATAATAGTTCGTGATGTTGACCACACGTATCCCCTTGACGAAGGTCCACCAGAGCATGTGATGCAGGTCCACGTTTTTAAACGTTTTCAGGGGACGGGTGGCATGGCGACGGATCAGGGCCCGGACGTAACGGCCGTCGATGTAATTCCACAGCAGGGGCGTGATCCCTTCTTCCCGGAACGAGTGACTCATGACGATGTAGCGGACACCTTCCCGGGCGGCGGTTCGGTAGAGGCTGCTCGCGATGCCGATATCATCGGTAACGTCGATGTAAGGAACGCCCGCGCGGATGGTGCAGTTGGTCAGTTCCTGGGAATCGGGCCAATCCATGATCACGGTGTGCAGGTCCACGTCCAGCGCGGCGCACAGGCGGGCCAGATTCGTCTTGGCGGTTTCCGAGTCCCAGCCGTTATCAAAGTGCACCGCGAGGGGACGCAATCCCAGTTCCCGCTTCACGTAATGCAGGCAGTAGGACGTGTCCCGCCCGCCGCTCACGCCGACCACGCAATCGTAGGGACGTCCTCGTCCCGCTCGCCGCATCCGTTCGGCCAGTTGCTCCAGCACGCGGCGTCCCTCGGGACCGGTTGGAAAGGCCTGTTCGAGCCGGTCGTGCAGATGGCAGTACCCACAAACCCCCGATTCGTCAAAACGGATCCCCGGAACCGTTTCGTCCATCACGCATCGAACGCACATTCGCCGTTGCCCGGCGATCGCTGGCCCTGGCGTCGGTTTCACGCGGTACCGGTCTCCCGGAAAAAGGCGTGGTCGTAATCCTTCCACACCGGGTCCAGCCCGGCCCGGCGGATCATGGCAACCACTTCCTCCGGCCCCCGGGTGTCTTCGATCTCAAACTGCTCGAGCACGTCTTCACCCCGGCTCGCGTATCCCCCAGGCCGGGTGCTGGAACCCGCGCTCATCGACGTGATGCCCAGCATTACCAGCCGGTCCCGCAGGGCAGCCGGTTCCCGGGTGGACAGGTTGAACCCGGCCTGCGGCAGAAACAGCCGGGTGGCCAGGATCAGTTGCGTCAGTTCCGCATCCGAAACCAGCCGGGGAGGCCGGAACCGTGACGGCGTGTGCCGCAACCGGGGGAAGGAAACGGACAGGGCGCTCTGCCAGCACACCCGTTGCAGGTAACGCCCATGCAGACCTACCCAGAAGCCTTCGATGGCCCAGTCGTACAGTCCCAGCAGGGCACCAATGGTCAGCCGCCGGATGCCCACCCGACCTGCCCGTTCCAGCGCGTCCAGTCGCCAGGCGTAATCCATCTTTTCCCCGGACAGGTGCACCTTGCGATATGTCTCGGGATCATAGGTTTCCTGGTACAGCGTCACCCCCTCCAAGCCTGCCGATTCCAGCAGCGCGTAACCAGGGGTATCCATCGCGTAGACTTCCACGGATACCGACGGGAAATATTCCGCCGCGACGCGCACGGCCGCCGCGATCCGTTCGGGAGGTACTCTTTTGGGGGCTTCCCCGGTCAGCAGGAGCACGTGCCGAAACCCCCGTTCCGCCAGAAACCGGCACTCGGCGTGAATCTCGTCATCCCCCAGGGTGACCCTGCGAAAGCGCAATCCCGATTTCGCCGCGAACCCGCAATAGACGCAATCCGCCGCGCACAGGTTAGAGATGTAGATGGGCGCGTAGAGACTGATGGTGCGGCCAAAGTACTGGCGGGTGAGTCGCCGGGCCAGGCGTGCCATGTGCTCCAGGTAAGGCCGCGCGGCAGGGGAAAGCAAGGCCGCAAGGTCGGCGGGCGTGCGGTTTTCCCGGTCAAGTGCCCGCTCCACCGCGGCCGGCGTCGCCGACGCGATCAGGTCCCGAACCCTTTCGGGCGGCCACTGCCGGATTTCACTTGAGAAGGCCATAATCGTTATCCGTTAGCGTGCTTCCGATCATTCCGGTAAACCGGTCGCCTCGCGGTCTTAATCCCGCGGCGCTTCTTCCCCAGGTCGTTCAAACAGAAAACCCGTGAGGGGCGACGACGCTTCCGCGCCCTCCCGTTCGGGCGCCATGCCCGCGCGCCAGGCCAGCCGTCCGGCCTCCACGGCCATGGCGAAGGCCCGGGCCATGGCCGCCGGGTCCGCCGCGTCCGCGATGGCCGTGTTCACCAGCACGGCGTCCGCGCCCAACTCCATCGCTTCGGCGGCATGGGACGGCGCGCCCAACCCCGCGTCCACCACCACGGGCACCGTGGCCTGTTCAATGATGATCCGGATCATGTCGCGGGTCCGCACACCGCGGTTGCTGCCGATCGGCGCGCCCAGGGGCATCACCGTCGCCGTACCGATATCCTGAAGCCGCCTGGCAAGAACCGGGTCGGCCTGGATGTACGGGAGCACCACGAAACCATCCTTCACGAGAAGTTCCGCCGCACGCAACGTTTCAACTGGATCCGGTAACAGGTACCTAGGCTCCGGCGTCAACTCGAGTTTCACCCACGGGGGCAACCCGGCCGAACGGGCCAGGCGCGCCAGGCGAACCGCCTCTTCCGCCGTGCGCGCGCCACTCGTGTTCGGCAGAATCAACTGCCGGTCCGGATCCAGCGCGGAGAGAATATCACCCTCTTCCGGGCGGGACAGGTCCACCCGGCGCAGGGCCACCGTCACAATTTCCGCGCCGCTGGCCGCCACGGCATCACGCAGCGCCTTCGCCGACGGAAACTTCCCCGTACCGATCATCAGCCGGGAATGGAAACGGCGGCCCGCGATGATCAGCGGATCAGAAAGGGTATGGTCATGCACGCCAGAGGAAAGGTTCATGAACGTTCTCACACTTCACGCGGACCCTGGGGTCCGGAAACAGGCCAATTTGTTCTGGAATTATACCCCCATGAAGGGACTGCCGGATAATCCCTATTCCCCGGACTCCGCCAGCGCGCGTAACCGGTCGGGGCGCAACACCTCGATCTCCCGCCCTTCCACGCGGATCAGCCCTTCCTGCTGAAACCGGTTGAGCAGGCGGCTGAGCGTTTCGGGGGCCGTGCCAATATGCGCCGCCAGGGTGGCCTTGGATCCCGGGATCCGGATTCTCTTCCCTCCGCTCTCTTCCGCCATTTCCACCAGGCGCGCCGCCAGGCGCGCCGAAACCTCTTTCAGGGACAGGGCTTCGATCAGGTCCACGAACCGCCGCAGCCGCCGCGAAAGCACCGCCAGCAGGCGCATCAGAAAATCGGGATCTTCCCGGGCCGTCCGCAGAAAGGCATCCCGGGGCAGGAACAGCGTGCGACACGGTGCCAGGGCCATGGCCGACGCGGGAAAACTCGTGCCCTCGAACATGGCCACTTCCCCGACCGGTTCCCCGCGGCCAAACAGGTGGATCACCTGTTCCCGGCCATCCGGTCCCAGGCGGTAAACCTTCACCAGGCCATCCGCGACCAGGTACATGCCATCCGCCGTTTCGCCGGAGTGGAACAGGATCTCGCCCTTGTCGTATGACCGGAACGATGCCCGGGAAGCCAGCGCGCGGATCCCCCCCTCATCCAGTTCGCTGAACAGGGCGCACGCTCTCAACGTCACCATCCGCTCTTCCAGCGATCCCGAAACCCGTTTCATGGCACCGCAACCCCGGGGGTTTCCCTGTCCGACGCCGCGCGCACGTTCACGGAACAGCCGATCATGGTTCCTCGCCCGTTACCAGCCGGTGAAGCCTTCCGGGATCCCGCACGCGGACGCTCCGGTGGGACAGTTCCAGTATCCCCGCCTGCTCGAGTCGCAGCAGGTGCGCCGATACCGTTTCGCGGGCCGCCATGACGAGCCGCCCCAGGTCGAGATGCGTCAGCCGCACCACCTGCTCCCTGGGATCCATGTGCCGTTCCAGGGCTGCGGCCAGCCGGCGCCGCACGGGCCAGAAGGAAACTTCCGCCAGGCTATCCCACGCCCGCCGTAACTTCCGACCGGTCTCGCTCGCCACCGCGAACGCCAGGTCGGGAAACAGCCGGCACAGTTTCCGGAATTCCTCCACCCGCATCAGCAGCAGGGCCGCTATTTCCAGGGTTTCGGCGTATTCCCCCCGCCGGTACGATTCTTCCAGGGCGGATTCGCCAAACAGTTCGCCGGGGCCTACCAGGGCCACGTTGACTTCCCGGCCTTCAGGCCCAGACCGTACCACCCGCACCCTGCCCCGAATCACCCAGTACACGTAATCGCAGGTTTCGTCGGGAAAATAGACGATCTGCCGCTTCGCGTACTCCCGGGACACCAGCAACGGGGCAACCCGTTCGCGCGTGGCGGGCTCCAGCCGCGCGAAGAACGGATATTCCGCCAACCGGGCGGCCTCTACGGTTCGGGTCGGCATCTCCCGGGCATACCTCCGCGGCGTTCCGCGCCCCCCTGACCGCGGATCACACCAGGCCGAGGTTTCGCAGCACGCCCTCCAGTTCGGGGGCTTTTTCCTCGCTCAAGGAAACCAGCGGCAATCGCAGCACGTTCCGGATCAGTCCCATCCGGGCCAGGGCCGCCTTCACCGGCATGGGATTCGTTTCAATGAACAGCGCCTTGAACAGTGGCATCAGGCGGTAGTGGATTTCCCGGGCCCCGGCGAAATCCCCCGCCAGGGCACGGCGGCACATCTCGGCCACCGGGCCCGGCGCCACGTTCGCCGCCACCGACACCACGCCCGTGGCGCCCACCGCCATCATCGGCAGGGTGAGGCTGTCGTCACCGGACATCACCGTGATGTCGCACAGGGAAAGGATCTGGCTGACCTGATCCACGCTGCCCGCCGCTTCCTTGATGGCCTGGATGTTCTCCACCTTGCTCAACCGCGCCACCGTGGCCGGGAGCATGTTCGTGCCCGTGCGACTAGGCACGTTATACAGCATGATCGGCAGGCGCGGCACCGCCCTGGCCACCGCCTCGTAATGGGCAATCTGCCCGGCGGGCGTGGGCTTGTTGTAGTATGGCGTGATCAGCAGTGCGCCATCCGCACCCGCTTCGGCGGCGAATTTCGTGAGTTCCACCGCTTCCCGCGTGCTGTTGGATCCCGTGCCCGCGAGCACCTTCGCCCGGCCCGCCGCCCGTTCCACGACAAACCGGATGCACTGTTTCTGTTCCTCGTGGCTCAGCGTGGCGGCCTCGCCCGTGCAACCGCAGGGCACCAGCCCATCGGTGCCGTTCTCCAGCTGAAAGTCCACCAGCCGCCCGTACGCGTTGAAATCAACGGAGCCGTCCTCGTTGAAGGGGGTAGCCAGGGCCACGTACGATCCTTTAAACATGCTTGCTCTCCTGTGACGTTAACTGTGAGCGTTTGTTCAGTCGAAGGGAGGCAGATCATCCTCCACGTAGCCATCCCCTCCCAGTTCGGATGGCTCATCGATCGCCGCGTTGACCGCGACCGCCGTTTTTACCGCCGGATCACTGTCATCCATGGGCACAAACTTCTGCATGCCCGGCTTGAAAAGCAGGTTGAACCGTCCCGTGGGACCATTACGGTGCTTGGCCACCTTCACGCACAATTCATCACTGCGCTGGGGATTGGGCCGGAACAGGATCAGCACCACGTCCGCGTCCTGCTCGATCGCGCCCGACTCGCGCAGGTGCACCAGTTTCGGCTCGCCCCGTTCGTCCTTGTCGGCCTCGCGGCTCAGTTGCGACAGGGTCAGCACCGGCACGCGCAACTCCCGGGCCATGCTCTTGATGAACCGGGAAATCTCGGCAATTTCGGCCTGCCTGTTTTCCACCTGTCGGCCCACGTGCATCAACTGCAGGTAGTCGATGACGACAAGACCCAGGTCATGCTGCGCGGCATGCCGGCGCGCCTTGGAGCGCATCTCCAGGGGGGTCATGCCGGCGGTTTCATCGATGAAAATCGGCAGGTTACGTATTTCTTCCGCCGCCCGCCGGACTTTCTCCAGTTCCACCGCGGAGAAGAACCCGTTCCGTAAACGCCCCATGTCCACGTCGCCGGCAAGGCACAGGAGCCGGTTGACCAGTTGCTCCTTGGCCATTTCCAGGCTGAAAATCAGCACGGTCCGATTCGGCAGGGCCCGGGCCGCGTTCAGGCTGACGTTGAGCGCGAGGGCCGTTTTGCCCACCGACGGCCGCGCGGCCAGCACCACCATGTCGGACGGCTGAAACCCCGACAGCAGACGATCCAGCGGCTTGAACCCGGATGGAATCCCCGTCAGGTCGGAAGGATTTTCCCGCAACCGTTCGAACCGCGCCTCGGCGTCCGCCACCAGGTCCCCCACCCAGTACACCGGGTTCAGGTGCCGTTGCTGGTTCAGGCTGAAGATCTCCCGCTCCGCCATTTCCAGCAGGTGATCCACGTCTTCCTGGCCCTGGTACGCCAGCGCCCGGGTACGGTCGCACACGGCGATCAGCCGACGCTGCATGGCCTTCTGCAGCACGATCCGGGCGTAGTACTCGGCGTGCTCCGAACTCGGAAACGCGTCGGTGAGCTCCGCCAGGTACGTGGCCCCTCCCGCCTTTTCCAGCAGCCCCATCCGGTGCAGTTCCTGGCGCACCAGGACTGGATCGGTTGGCTGGTTGCGGCGAAACAGGGACAAGATGGCATCGTAGATCGCCTGGTGCGCGGGAAAATAAAACGTGTCCGGCAGGTTTTCCCGCAATACTTCCACCACCGCGGCCACCGCGTCGGCGCGCACCATCATCGCGCCCAGCACCGCCCGTTCCGCTTCCCCGTCATACGGCGGCGTGGTATCGCCCGTAACCGGTCGCACCGGGTCGTCCTGCTGCGCGCGCTTCTGTCTCACCATGATTCATTTCCCCCGGTCTGTCGCTGGCGTCCCCATTGCCAGACGAGCCGCACCGTGGTCAGGCCGGGTTATTCCTCGTCGTCGTCTTCGTCGTCTTCGTCGTCCTCGTCCACCTCAACCGGCTCGGTCTCCGTGGTCACTTCGCCTTCCAGGCCTTTCACCCACACCTTCACGCTGGCCTCGATGCCGCCCGCCAGCCGGACCACCACCGAGTAAATGCCAAGAGCCTTGATCGGCTCTTCCAGCATGATGGTTTTCCGGCTCACCTCGAACCCCGCCTCGGCCAGTTTTTCGGCGATCATGGCCGTGGTGACGGATCCGAACAGCTTGTCGTGTTCGCCGGCCCGCATCTCGAACTCGAGGGTCAGCCCTTCGATCCGGCGGGCAAGGGCCGTCAGTTCCGCGCGGCGGCGTTCTTCGCGCTTGCGGATGATACGCATTTCATGTTCGATCTGCTTCGCGCTCGCCGCGTCCACCGGAACCGCCAACTTGCGCGGTATCAGGTAGTTGCGCGCGTATCCGTCCGCGACCGTCACCTTCTGGCCCACCGATCCCAGATTTTCCACGTCTTCGCAAAGAATCACGTTCATCGAACTTGTCTCCTGTCTCTTCCGGACCTGTTTTGTCGGAGTTGACGTTTCGTTGTCCTGTTTCCTGTCATGCTTCGTCGGGGGGTGACCCTGTCCCGTCGTCCCCATTGTTGCGCCCGCGGGCCGCGGCCAGCCGGGCCAGCATCAGGCGATGGTCAAACCATGTGTCGAAAAACCCGAACACCAGCAGCACGCCCTGCAGGCTGGTCACCATGAACGCTACCAGCAGGGCCATGCCCACCAGGGGATGCACCTTGAACACTTCCAGCCCGAACAGCACGATGCCCAGTCCATTAAACCAGTACACCGCGCCCAGTGCCACGCCAAGGTTCCAGGCGATAAACCGCACCACCTCGTTGGGATGGATATAGTCTACCACCACTCCCGCGAGGGACGCGATGACCAGCCAGACCAGCCAGTCCGCCGGCCGCGTCAGCGCGAACCGTCCCTGGGGCTGGGGCGCCTGGCCATCCACGTCCTGGCGCCGCAGTATGCCGAACAGCACCTGCGCCTGGAACAGGGCGACCATGTAGCATCCCGCGAACACCGCGCCCACCACCACGTACGGCAGGTACTCCCGCCAGGCGGTAATGCTGTCGGCGCCTTCCGTACCCGCCATAAACCTGGCCTGGCTGTCCAGGAACGCCTGCCAGTTCACCATGTTTTCCTGCCAGAACAGCGCCATCTGGATGCCCAGCACGGCAAACTGCGTCACGGCCAGCACCGCCGCCACCTCGCCGAACCAGCCTCCCCGGCGTAACCGGCGTCCCGCCGGGACCCCGCCGAGCGAAATCAGCGTTCCCGTCAGGCCGGCCAGCAAGGCGCCCCGGCCTGCCGAAAGCGCTGCCAGGTTTAACATGGTCAGGATCACGGTCTGGCCGTGCCGGCCCCGCGCCTGCGCCAGCGCCACCGGCACGGCCAGTACCATCGCGTTCAGCGGTGACATCCCGGCCACCGAAAGCACGAGCGACGCCACGTAAAACGGTATAAGCGACGTCGCCCGCATGATTTACGCTCCCGTCCGGAGTCGTTCCGATCAATCGGCGCAGTACGGAAGCAGGGCCACCTGCCGCGCCAGCTTGATCGCCCGGTTCAGCATCCGCTGGTGTTTTGCCGTCGCCCCGGTGATCCGGCGCGAAATGATCTTGCCCCGCTCGGTCACGTAATGCTTGAGCAGGTTGACATCCTTGTAATCAATGTAGACGACCCGGTCCACCGTCAACCGGCAGACTTTTGAACGGGACGCCTTCTTTTTCTTTCTCCGCCGAAGCCGCTTTTCGCGGATCTTGGCTTTCATCTTAGCCGATATTCTGGCCATGGTATGGTGTCTCCAGGGTTATGGCGCTCAGAAGGGAATATCGTCCTCGGGCTGCGGGTCCTCCGGAACCACCGGTTCCCGATGCGCGGGAGACGGTTCCGCCGGGGGCGCGGGACTGGAAGCGCCGCCGCGATCCTCCCATTCCAGGGGCGAAACCCGTTCCGCGTTGATCTCGAGCCGGCTGCGCTTCTGGCCTTCCTGGTCGGTCCATTCGCTGGTCTGCAACCGGCCTTCCACCAGGACCGCCCTGCCCCGGTTCAGCCGCTGTCCAACGAATTCGGCCATCTGGCCCCACACCACCACGTCCACGAACGTGGTGATTTCCTGGCGCCCGCCAGCCTTGTCCCGGTAATAGCGCGTGTTCGCCACGCCTACCCGGCAATAGGGTTGTCCCGCGCTGGTGTATTTCAACTCGGGATCCCGGGTCAGGCGACCCGCCAGGAAGACTTTGTTCAGGTCCGGAACCCGCAAATCGCCCATGGTGTTACTCCCCGCTCAGTCGTCGTATTCTTCGTCATCCATCCGACGACCGCGGCGACGGCCGCGGGCGCCTTCATACTCGTCGTCCTCGTCGGAGTCATCTTCTTCGCGCACGCGCGTGGCAGCCAGGCGCGCCTCTTCCTCGCGGCGGCGCGCCTGTTCGGCCTCCAGTTTCAGGGTGCGCTCGTCCATATACAAAACAAGCGACCGGATCACCTGTTCCGAAAGCTTGAAGTAGTTATCCAGCTTCCGGGGCATTTCCTGGGTCGCCTGAAATCGCATCACCACGTACACGCCATCCGTGAATTTCCGGATCGGATAGGCGAGTTTGCGGCGGCCCCAGATGTCCCTGCGCGCGATGGTCCCGCCGCTCGAAGTGATCATTTCTTCCACTTCGCGGACCACCGCCTGGATGCCATCATCGTCCACGGTCGGCGCGATGATAAACAGCGCTTCGTACGTTCGCATACCGCTTTCACCTCCTTTCTTAGATAGTCCGTCCCGCTTGCGGGACAGAATCGGTAAAAGCGGATTCTACCACGCGCGGCCACTTTCATGCCACCTGCCAAGGTCCGCGGCATGCCGGACGGCTCGAAACGAGGGATTGTTCAACCCGGGTGGAACGGTTACAATGTAGAAGTAACAGCCGGCAGGAACAGCATCATGCGCGTACTGGGCATATCGGCGTTTTATCACGACAGCGCGGCGGCGCTGCTGCGGGACGGCGAAATCGTGGCGGCAGCGCAGCAGGAGCGGTTTTCGCGCAAAAAACACGATCCGCGGTTTCCGGATGAAGCCATCGCCTATTGCCTGGAAGAGGCAGGCATTGGGGTTGATGACCTGGATTACGTGGTGTTTTACGACAAGCCGTTCATCAAGTTCGAACGGATGCTGCAGACCGCGCTGTCGGTGGCGCCGGCGGGATTGCCCGTCTTTTTCGAGCAGATCCCCGGATGGATGAAAGAAAAACTTTTCATGCGGGGAACCATCCGCAAGCACCTGAAATATTCGGGGCCGATCCTGTTTTCGACCCACCACCTCTCGCACGCGGCGGCGGCCTTTTTCCCCAGTCCATTCGAGGAAGCGGCGATTATCACCGTGGACGGCGTGGGCGAATGGGCCACGACCACCGTGGGCCACGGCCGGGCTAACGACATCCGCATCCTGAAACAAATCAATTTCCCCCATTCCCTGGGACTGCTCTACTCCGCGTTCACGTATTTCACCGGGTTCAAGGTGAACTCCGGGGAATACAAACTGATGGGGCTGGCCCCTTATGGCGAACCCCGTTACGTGGACGTGATCAAGCGGGAACTGATCGATATCCGGGAAGATGGCTCGTTCCGCCTCAACATGAAATACTTCGATTATTGTCAGAACCTGCGCATGACGAACCGGGCCTTTGCACAATTGTTTGGCGGTCCCCCGCGTAAACCGGAATCCAAAATCACCGAGCGCGAAATGGACCTGGCGCGGTCAGTGCAGGTGGTGACGGAAGAGGTCATGCTGAACCTGGCGCGCCACGCGAAGGCAGTCACCGGGGCGAAATACCTGTGCCTGGCGGGCGGCGTATCGTTGAACTGCGTGGCAAATGGCCGGCTGCTGCGGGAAGGGCCCTTCGAAGACCTGTGGATCCAGCCGTGCGCGGGCGACGGCGGCAACGCGCTGGGCGCGGCCCTCGCGGGCTGGCATATCGCCCTCGGACAGCCGCGGGTGCCGGACGGCCGGCGCCAGAAAGCCTCCTACCTCGGTCCGGCCTACCCGGACGAGGCCATCCAGACCTACCTCGACAGAGAGGGCATTCCCTACCGCAAATTCGCGGATGACGCGTCCCTGGTGGACGCGGTGGCGGACCTCATCGCGGGGGAGCACGTGGTCGGCTGGTTCCAGGGACGGATGGAATTCGGGCCGCGGGCCCTTGGCGCGCGCAGTATCCTGGGCGACGCCCGCAGCCGGGAAATGCAGTCCAAGTTGAACCTGAAGATCAAGTTCCGGGAATCGTTCCGGCCCTTCGCGCCCTCGGTAATGGCCGAGCATGCCGACGAATACTTTGACCTGCGGGGCCACGAGAGCCCGTACATGCTGCTGGTCGCGGACGTGCTGCCTCACCGGTTGCTGCCCCTCTCCCCGGAACAGCGCGCCGCGCGAGGTTTCGACAAGTTGCGGGTGGCGCGGTCGGAAATCCCGGCGGTGACGCACGTGGACAACAGCGCGCGGATTCAGACCGTCCGGCGGGAGGATCATCCCCTGTACCACGCCCTGATCGAGGCGTTTTACCGGAAAACGGGCTGCCCCGTGATCATCAACACCTCCTTCAACGTGCGGGGCGAACCGATCGTTCGGACCCCCCGGGAAGCGTTCACCTGTTTCATGCGGACCCACATGGACTACCTGTGCATGGGCCATTTCCTGCTCGACAAGCGGGAACAGAAGCCCTGGAAAGACGAGTCGGACTGGCAGAAGGAATTTGAACTGGATTGACGCGCGCCGGCCCCCGGGCCTGCCGCCGGAGCATGGACATGATCGACATCGACGTGACGAGCCGAGGAGAACAGCGCAAGTTCGGGCTGGTGATGGCGGTGGCCATCGCGATCCTGGGCTTCCTGCGTTCGGCGTGGCATCACGGGATCTGGAGCGTGACCATCCCGTGGGGATTCCTGGCGGTGGCAGGCGTGTTCGCGGTGCTTGGACTGGCCGCGCCGGGCATGTTGCGGCCGATCCTCGTCGCGTGGATCCGGTTCGCGGAAGGACTGAACTGGGTCATCACGCGGCTGCTGCTTACCATCGTGTTCGTGCTGCTGCTGACCCCGATGGGAATATGGGTCCGCCTGCGGGGTAAGGACCCCCTGAAACGCCGATTTCTGCCCCCCGGTACCTCGTACTGGGAACCACCCGAGGAAGTGGACACCTCGCTGGAAGGATTCCGAAAACAGTATTGATCCTTTCCCGGGCTCCCGTTCCCGTGAAAAGGCAGAAAGAACCTCGCGACCAGACGAACCCAGCGCGTTCAGGAGCGCGCGCCGGCTCGCATGTCGGGGGGACTTGTACTTACGCGATTTCTTGCATACTATATTCGTGGAGTGGATTTTTTCGGGATCACTCTCGAACGATGGATAACCGGTCATTCTGCCTGGCAACAAGGATTGTCCTCATGCCCTACCACCTGATCCCATTGTTTACCGCGGTATGCGCCCTGGCTGGATCCACCTTCGCGCAACCCCGCATGCTGGCATACTCGGCCGTGCCCACGCCCTACCTCAATGAACACGCGGCGGACGTGGCCCGTTGCTACGACGGCCTGTTTTTCATCGTGGGTGACTGGGACGCGGGCGTGGTTCAACACCTCGGCCAGGATCCGGATACCCCACCGGCGTCCGACTGGCTGGAAAAAGTCTCGGAAAACGTGAAAAACCTGAATGCCGCGGGTGCCCGGGAATCCGTGCTGGGCGTCTCATTTCCGGAAGATGGGGCATGGCCTTCCCCGGAAACCCTGCGCTCACCGGCGTTCACCACGAAAATGGCGGCACGCTTCGGGAAACTGGCCCGGGCGGCCCGGGAAAACGGCTTCCGCGCGATCAGCATCGACGTGGAATATCCCTACAAGCGATATTCCTTCGACCACGAAATCTACACGTGGGACGGGTACACCGTCGAAGACCTGCTCCAGGCCGCCGAAAACCAGGGCAGGGCCACCATGTCGGCCATCCTGGACGCCTTTCCGGAAGTGGTCGTGTTCGTCCTGCCGGGAGATCCACGGAATCGGCCTGTCTGCAGGGCTTACGTCATGGGACTGCTGTCCGTCATGGCCGAACGGAACGCCCCCGGCGGCTTGCACCTCGCCTACGAACGCGGATACTGCCTGTGGGAAGGCCCCGTTTCCCAGCTCGCCCTGTGCAGGGATGGCGACCTTGCCGTTGAATGGCTCTGTCGAAACAATCCGAGGGTTTGGCGGTACTGGAAAGAACGCTGCACCGTGGCCCCCGGGGTATGGCCGCTCCACATGGTAGAAACCGGGGGACGGGATTACCCCGTTCGGCCATGGCCCGACGAACTGGCCGAACTTCGCGCGCAGATCCAGACCCTGCGGCTGGTTGCCAAGCGTTACATCTGGTCTTTTTCCTGCACGCCTGTCTGGTGCCCCGCTGACGCCGGTATCCGCGAGGCGTATGGTATCGGCCCGGCTTCCTTTGATGGCGCGCCGGAGGTCATCCGCGCGTGGCAGGACATCCTGGCCGATAAAACCGCCCGCACCGATCCCCGCGCGGAGCGACTGGTCCGCGCGGTGCGGGAATATGACGAGGGCAACCTCTCGGCGGCAGACCTGTGCGGCGCATTCGGATGCCCGGCCGACTGGTACGTGCTGGGGCCCCTGGGAAACCCTTTCACGAGGCCCCAGTTCGCCGCGCCGGACGCGGTAACCGCGCCCATACGACTGGATATCCCCGTCCATGGCCGCGATCGGGTGGTCCGGTGGTTTCCCTTCCACGCGTGGGTACCGATGGGCAGCGTGAGCATGACCAATGTCTTTGACTGGCGCGCCACGGACGACCAGTCCGCCCACCTTGTCGCCGAAATCCGTTCGCCGCAAACGCGACAGGCCTGGATCAACGTGGGCTGGGATGACGGCATCCGCGTGTGGCTGGGGCCGCGGCTCGTGTTCGATCGCGCGACCTATCCGCCCAAGGGACATGGCGCGCAGTTCCGGGACCGCTACCTCTTCGAAGAACGCTTTGAAGTCACCCTGCCCGCCGGCGCGACCCGCCTGGGCGTGACGACCATCAACAGCCACGGCAGCTGGTCCTTCAACCTGCGCGTAACCGACGCGGAGGGTTACCCTATCGAGGGTGTGACGTTCGGTCTGCCACCGGTGGAATAACTCCGACGGGCGCCCATACCGCGGTCGAGGGTATCGCGCGCTGTTCGGTTCCTTCCCGGTCAAATTGCTGTATGCCGACGGAACACAAGGGGAAAACGAGACGTTTTTTCTGGTATACTTTCCGCTCCATGTGCAAAAGGTCGGTGTTAAACCATGAACCGGGGCCGGTGCTTCGCCTGTTTCACGGAAAACGGTCCCTCGAATCACGGAGTGTAAACGGATGAAAACCTATAAAATCGCGTTGCTTCCAGGCGACGGCACAGGGCCTGAAGTGCTGGCCGAAGGCGTGAAAGTCATCGCCGCCGCCGCCGAAAAATGCGGGTTCAAGCTCGAAACGCAGTTGTATGATTTCGGTGGAGAACGTTACATGCGGACCGGCGAAGTCCTGCCCGACAGCGCTTCGGACGAGTTGCGGCAGTACGACGCCATTTATCTTGGCGCTATCGGTCACCCCGACGTCAAGCCGGGCATCCTGGAAAAGGGTATCCTGCTCCGCCTGCGTTTCGAACTGGATCAATACATCAACCTCCGGCCCGTGAAACTCTATCCCGGTGTCTGGACCCCCATCAAGGACAAGGGACCTGAAGACATCGACTTTGTCGTGGTGCGGGAAAACACGCAGGACCTTTACTGTGGCATGGGAGGGCTCATGCACGAAGGCACCCCGAACGAAGTGGCTACCCAGGTTGCCATCTATTCCCGCTTCGGCGTGGACCGGTGCCTGCGCTACGCCTTCGAATACACCCGCAAGCGCAACAAGCGCAAAACCCTGACCCTGGTTGGCAAGACCAACGTGCTGACCTACGTCTACGGCTTGTGGGAGCGGGCGTTCCACGAAATGGGTGAACGGGATTACCCCGACATCAAGCGTGAATACGCCCACGTTGACGCTACCACCATGTGGTTCGTGAAAAACCCCGAGTGGTTCGACGTGATCGTCACCGGTAACATGTTCGGCGACATCATCACCGATCTTGGCGCGATGATCCAGGGCGGCATGGGCGTGGCGGCCGGCGGCAACATCAACCCCGAGGGTGTCTCGATGTTCGAGCCCATTGGCGGCAGCGCGCCCAAATACACCGGCCAGAATGTCATCAACCCCCTGGCCTGCATCTTCGCCGGCCAGATGATGCTGGATCACCTTGGCGAGAGCCGGGCCGCCCAGCTGGTCGAGGACGCCTGCGTGAAGTTCCTGCAGTCCGGTATCCTGCCGGGCCTGTCCGTGGCCGATATCCGCAAGGCCGGGCTCTCCACCACGAAAATCGGGGACCTCATCGCCGACAACGTGGCCACTCTCTGAGTTTTTGCCTCATGGCTTTCCGCCCTGGTCCCGCCAGCCGGGGCGGATCGTTTTTTCGGGATAAATTCCTGAAAATTTCGCTTGACTTTTATCCCGGAATCAGGCATAATAAGAGTGTGAGCGGCGTAAGCCGTGGGTAGTGTAGGCCGACAAGGAATCAAACACAGGAGATGGACGCCGTGAAAAAGAGTGTATTTATGCTGGTGCTGGCGCTTGTGATGGCGGTGGCGGCTGGCGTCGCGATGGCCGCGGACACCCCCGCTTCCACGCACACCACCACCATCCGCGTGGCGGGCAGCACGATTGCTGGTGGCGCGGGCGGTCTGGGTGGTGTGGCCGGTGGCCTCGCCGGTGGCGCGACCGGTGGCGGTGGCGCGGACCTGAAAGTCGCCCAGTACTGATCGCTTTCTGAACGGGACGTAGATCGGAGATTAACTCCCACTGCGATGGGTGGTGGGAGTTTTTTATTTTTTTAGTGGCACGGGGGACCGGCCCAACGCATAGTCGTGCCCCGTCCTGCCAGAAAATAACTATGATCCCGCGGCGTTCCCCCTATTTCCCAAACACGGTCTGCCTGACTCGTAACGCCGTCCCGCTGAAGTCCGTGAACAGTCCGTCCACCCCGTATTCGCGGTAGAACTTGTCCAGCTCGGCGGTAATATCCGCGTAGCCCCGTCCCACGTCATCATCCCGGAAGGTGTGGGATGCACCTTCAGTCCCAGCGCGTGGGCCCGACGGACCAGTTCCGGATCCTTTTCAACCAGTTTCTTATCCGGGCCAATCGCCTGGGCAACTTCGGCCACGGATTTCAGACCCTCCGGGGTCAGCAGGCGCCTCAGCAACGGGTGATCCGCGACTAACTGCACCAGCGGATACGGGCACCGCAACTCGACCCGCAACCGCCTCACCGCATCCGGGTCAAAGCACTGCACGTACATGGGGCAGTCCGCGTTCCCCACGCCAGGTTTTCCGCGAGGGCCAGGAAATCGGCTTCCATGGGCTGCCCTTCCGCGCGGTGAAACGCGGGTTCCTTCAGTTCCGGATACACCCCGACCCGGCGACCAGTTGAACGGTTCAACCCCTGGACCAGCCGTGCCACTTCCTCGAAGGTAGGAATGGTCAGGATGGCCGTTTCCCGGGGAAACCGGTTCGGCAGGCGTTCCACGGCTTTCAACTGCCGGATTTCTTCGAGGGTGAAATCAATGGCGTACCATCGCCCGTCCGGCCGCTTGCGATCCGGAAACCGCGTGGCCACGTCCGTGGTGTCTTCCAGGTGAATATCATGGCGGCAGATGAACGCGCCGTCCCGGGTGCGCACCAGGTCCGGTTCAATGTAATCCGCCCCCATCCCGTACGCCATGGCATAGGCCGCCAGGGTGTGTTCGGGGAGGTAACCACTGGCCCCGCGGTGGGCGATAATCACCGGCGGCCGCTCGATGGGTTGCTCTCCCCCTGCCGGGGCGCCTACGGCGGTTGCCAGCAGGCACGCCAACAACGGGATGATACTCATCTTTCTCACAAGGTTCCTGCCGCTCATGACTCGCCTTTCTGCTCCGGTTTATTCCTGGACAACCGCGCTTTCATGGCTTCCAGTTGTTCCCGGGTCGCCTCATCCAGGGCATCCTCCAGCCGTCCCCGGTTCCGGGCCGCTTCCATCCGCGTGGCCTCCAGGCGTTCCCGCGCGCGGTCTGCCTGTTCCTGCAGGGTTTTCAAAAAATACACCGAGTCCACCGTGAGGCTGCCCATGCCCCGGCAGAGATCCCGGATACCCCGGTCATTGCTGACCACCACCAGTTCCGACCGGAGGGGGTACCGCTGCACGTACCACTCGATATAGGCGTCGGCGGACTGGCGTTCCGCCGTGTACGTAATGGTCAGCCGCGGGGCCTGGACGGACACCACCGAAGAACCGGACGGCAGTGCTTCATGCCGGCCATCGAAAACAACCGTGACCTCGCAGCGATTCATCAGGCTAAAGTCCACCAGGCGGGAAATCAGGTGTTCCCTGGCGGAACGGATGTCCTGAAACAGGATCTTTCGCAGCGACGGATCCTTGTAGATCACGTTGTAACCGTCGACCAGGTAATGTTCGGCCATGGCCGTTCCCGTTCAGCCTTCCCCGGCGTATACCCGTTCCACCCGCGCGCCGAGACCAGTCAGGATCACGTAGGGAATGGTGCCGGCCCACCGGGCCAGTTCCTCCACCGTGATCCGGTCCGATCCGTCCACGCCGATCAGCGTCACGGGGTCTCCCTGGCGCACATCGGGCAAGTGCGTCACGTCCACCATCGTCTGATCCATGCACACGCTGCCACGCACGGGACACCTGAGCCCCCGGATCAGCACTTCGCCGCGGTTGCTCAGTCCATGGGGATACCCATCCGCGTACCCCACCGGAATCACGGCGATACGGATCGGGGCCTGGGCCCGGTAGGTCCGGCCGTATCCGATCGTGGCCCCCTCTGGCAGGTCCCGCACCTGGATCACCCGGGTTTCCCATCGCAGGACCCGTTCCAGCAACCCCGCGTTCGGGGCCGGCGGACCGGGCCATATCCCGTAGGTGAAGAGTCCCGGCCGGACGGCATCGAACACGCTGTCCGCGTAATGTACCAGCGCGGCGCTGTTCGCGGCATGGGCACAGGTAAACGGGATGCCCGCCTGGGCCGCTTCCTTGAGCAGCAGCCGGAACCGACGGATCTGGGCGTGGGTTTCGGGGTCGTCCGGCTGGTCCGCCGCGGGAAGGTGGGTCGCGATGCCCTCGACGTCCAGCCGCGCGATGCGGGCAATCTTTCGCATGGCCTCCACGGCCTCACGCTCGTGAAAGCCCTGTCGCCCCATGCCCGTGTCCACCTTGACGTGCACCCGGGCTACCTGATCCAGGCGTTCCGCGATCTCCCCCAGCCGGGTGGCCATTTCGAGGTCAGAAAGTCCCAGGCGCAGATCCAGCCGAACGACCTCGTCCAGCTGGTCCATGTGCGGCGACACCATGAGCAGGATCGGCGCGGTAATACCGGCATCCCGCAAGGCAGCGGCCTCTTCCAGGGTTGCCACCCCGAGCATCAGGCAGCCTTCCGTAGCGGCCACCCGTCCCAGGGGTACGAGGCCATGGCCGTAGGCATTGGCCTTGATCACGGCAATCACGCCAGCCGTGCCACCTGCCAGGCGCCGCGCCAGGCGCAGGTTGTTCCGATAGGCGTTCAGGTCGATGATCGCGCGGCTGGGATTTTTCCACGGCATCCTCAGGCTCCTTCCCCTCCCGCCGTCCGCAGGGCCTGCCAGTTGGCCCACGCGAATTGCGCCCCCGAAAAGGCGGTATACGCGGCCACCAGGGAGATGGCCAGCATGGAACTCCACCGTATCACGGGATCTACCCACGGCCGCCACGCTTCCGCCGCCGGGTACCAGGGGACCAGGACGCGCCAGGTCACCACCAACGCCAGGAACACGAACACGTACACCATCTGAAATACCGTTTTGGCCTTGCCGTACAGGTTCGCCCCGATCACCACGCCTTCCGATGCCACGAGGGCCCGCGCGCCCGTCACCAGAAACTCCCGGGCGAGGATCACCACCACCGCCCAGCCCGGCACCCACAGTTCGGGCAGGTCCCGCATCATCACGAACGCGGCCACCATGAGTACCTTGTCGGCCAGCGGATCCATCAACTTGCCGAAATTGGAGACCATCCCGTAGCGGCGGGCGAGTTTTCCATCGTAATGATCCGTAATGGCCGCCACGGTAAATACCAAGTACGCCGCGGCAAGCGTGAGGGCGGATGGAAAGGACATCAGCACCACAAACACGCCGGCCAGCACGCACCTCGCGAGGGTGAGTTGATTGGGCAGGTTCATGCCCGTATTGTATCAGACCCCGATCCGTTACCGCATGAACCGCCCACCGGTTCCCGTCGTGGGCTCCAGGTAGTGGAATATTCAGGGGAGCCCGGTCGCGCGGGAACAACCTGTCGGCCGTTCCCGCGCGTTACCGGCATCACGAGCTATGAACCTGAACAAGACGCCCCGTGCCGTTCCGCGTCCAGAACAGGCCTCACGGGGCCGCGTCCCGTTCAGCGCAAGGGCTCATCAGGTCGGTAAAGATAAAACTTTTGGCCCTCCTCCTCGTTGTTCTGGACATTTGTAACGCGGAACGACGCGTACACACAGGCGTCCTCGTAAACCAGCATGCTCCCGATCAGGTTTCCGTTCTGATACCGGTAATCCTCACCCAGCCCCAGTGACTTATGCCGGCTTTCCTCGGCCTCCCCGATCGATTTGAGCAATGCATCCATGCGCTGAAACGTGGGCAGCGGGGAACGCTTGCGGGACTTCATGTCCGAATCCGGAAGATCCACGAGATAACTGAACAGGATCTTGCGATGCAGTTGCCGGTAGATATCGGGCTGTGCCACGAATTCGAGCCCCTGCGATTCACCCTTGTGGAACAGCATGAATCCCACCTGGTCAGGGTGACAACTCAAGGCACTGTGCCAGTCTGCCAGTTTTCGCTCCCGATACTTCAATCCCTCCTGGACCGCCCGCGTTGGGGCGTCGACGGCCTGCTTCGCGAGGAAAAACTCCACTTCAGACCACACGCCACACTGATCCGCGGCGAAATTCTCTCCAAAAGCAAGCTTGTTCAGGACACTCTTGGACAGTCGATCCCGAACCTTTTTAGGTGCCACGTACTCCGAGTTTTTGAAGCGAGTCGACTCCTTTCCGGACGCCACCGAGTGCCAGCGTCCCTGCTCCACGCAGCACACCGGCAGGTTGATTTTCTTTTTGGGGGCCAACAGAACCGTCACGTTCGCCACGCGATTCTGCCACGCCCCCAGGAATTCCTCGCCTTCAATGATCAGGACGGGAAGGTCTCCAAGATTCCTGGCCTCCACCTCGTTGACCGACGGACCACCCTGCTTTTTCTCCTGGATCTCCAGGGTCTCCGCTTCCAGGGCGTCCTTCAGTGACACAAATGGCGGAACGGATTTTGCGGCACCTCGCGCCAACGGCAGCACGGCGACACCGTCCCACGTTTGCGGAAAATGGAAGGCACACTGAGACAGCACTTCACTCGCGAAATTTCCCATAACCGAATCCCCTGTGGTTGTGGTTGGTGGTTCACTTAAATTTTACCGCGCGTTGTGAAATTTGTCAAGTGACCATGAAAAAAAAAAGAAAAATCATCTCACCCGGAAAAACGGGCGGCATCGGAATCTCCGTTCCGACGCCGCCATGCTTTATATCCGCCGCCCATCCCTGGACGGCCCCGACATCCTGTCATTTAATCCTCGACATCCTGTCTCGGCCGCCCGGATTATCGGCAATCTCTGCCCAGAACTTTATTCCTTGCCCTGGTCCCACGACACTGGAAATGTCATGGCCTCCACGAAAACCTCCGCGAATCCGGGCAGATCCGCCAGGTTAATCACCGCGCAACGGGCGGCCAGTCTCTCCGCGATACCAGCCATGCCGGGATCCCTGGCCACCACTGCCGCGCCCGCCAGCGCCGTGTTTCCTGGACGCACCACCTGTTGCGGGGACACCCCCGGCGGAACCAGGCCCACCGTGACTGCCGACGCGACATCCAGGTGAAAGCCGTAGCCCCCTGCCATAATCACCACGTCCGGGGAAGCGTAACTGCCACCCAGGCGCGTGCAGAGCAGCCGCGACCCCGACCGGATCGCCGCCACGGCCAACTGGAATTCCCGCGCGTCCCGCTGACTCAGCCATACGCCACCCCCCCGTTTCCCGGCAACGTGAAATCGCGTTTCCCCGGTCGACGCGTCCACGTACATCCGTTTCGCCAGCACCGGTACCCGCTTGACGGCAGGATCTTCGGGATCCCGTAACTGTCCATCCGGAGCCAGTCCGCCCGTCCGCAGCAATCCCGCCACCAGGTCTACCAGGCCACTGCCACACAGGCTCCGGCCCCGTCCCCCGCCTATCACCCCCACGGACAGGCCCGTCCGGCTCAGCCGGACGCTTTCAATGGCTCCCTTCACCGCGGGGGAACCGCAGGTGATCCGGGCGCCTTCGAAGGCCGGTCCCGCTGCCGTCCCCGCCGCGATGTACACGTCTCCCTCGCGCGCCACGAGTTCCCCGTTGGTTCCAAGGTCCATGAACAGCACCCGTTGTTCCGGGGCGATCCTCCTGGTTACCAGCAACCCTGCCACGATGTCCCCGCCGATGAATCCTCCAGGTGTCGGAAACAGCCACTGGCGTATTTTCCCCGGCAACCCGGGAAAAGATCCTGTCACCTCAAAGGGGCCCGTGTCCTCGGGCAGAAACGGATACTGACCAAGACAGGACACGTCCCGGCCCAGGAAGAAATAAGTCATGGTGGTGTTTCCGCACAGCACCACCCGCTTCACGGCCCGCGGATCCACCCCGTACCTTTTCAGCAGTTGCCGCGCGAGCAGGCCGACCGTGTCGAGCAACCGTTCGCGCAATACCCGAAACGCCTCCGGCGATTCCGACGCCCCGGCAATCCGGCTCATCACGTCCAGCCCCCCCACGTCTCTCTGCGCGTTCATAACGGCATCGGGATACATGGGCGGGATCTCACCGGCAACCTTGTCCACCGCGGGTCCATCCAGTGGAACGAGCGCGCCCGCGACCGTCGTCGTGCCCAGGTCAACGGCAAGGGCCCAGTTTTTTACCCCGGACGTTGCCACCTTTTCCTGGAATTCAGGCGCCAGCAAGCAACCATCCACGATCTGGACCAGGTCCAGGGCCTCGCCTTTTCCCCCGGTAACTTCCGCGGACTTACCCTGCCCCAACCCTTTCCGCATCCCGCATAACAACCGCCAGCCCTGCTTAACCCGTTCGTCGCCCAGCAGACGCGTGTCATCTGGACCAGGCATCGGCGCGCGATCCGGGGGGATCACCCGGACCGCGCACTGGCCACAGGATCCCAAGCCACCACAGGGAAACGGTCCGGCCTCCCTGACCGCCCGCCGAATAAAGGAGGCCCACCCTTCCCGGGAACGCCGGACGAGTTCCCTGCCAGGGGGGAAGATCAAACATTCCGGAAGACGTTTCACCAGGCAGTATCCATTTCGCCGGGGAGCCAGACTCGACCCGGTCCTGTTTCGTGGCACCGAACCTCGCCCATGACCGGGCCGTCCCCACCGGTGTAATCGTCGCGGGAACTATTCTACCGGACTACCCCTTCCGTTCGGGGTACATCCCGTGGCACCCCGCAAGCCTGTAGACCACCCCTTCACAGATTGTCCCTTTCGGAGGCGGGCAGGTAGAATGTGCCACACACGGTAGGAGGTCATTTCATGAACGCGTATGTTGCCCCCGCCTCGTCAGCCATCGAATCCGCCTATGCCATCGCCCGGGAACGCTACGCCGCCCTTGGGGTGGACACCGAGACCGCCATGGAAAAACTTGCGGCCGTGCCCATTTCCCTGCACTGCTGGCAGGGGGACGACGTGGCCGGGTTCGAGCAGGTGGAAGCCGCGTCCGGCGGTGGCATCCAGGCCACGGGCAACTACCCGGGGCGCGCCCGCACCCCCGATGAACTCCGACGGGACGCCGAAAAGGCCCTGTCACTCATTCCAGGACGCCACCGGTTCAACATCCACGCCATTTATGCCGAAACCGGCGGTAAGGTGGTGGATCGCGTTAACCTTGAGTATGCCCATTTTTCCGGGTGGGTTGACTGGGCCCGTTCCCTGGGCCTTGGCATCGACTTCAACCCCACCTGCTTCGCCCATCCCAAGGCGGACGACGGTTTTACCCTCTCCCATCCCGACGCCGACATCCGGCAGTACTGGATTGACCATTGCCTCGCGTGTCGTCGCATCGCCGAGCAGATCGGCCGGGAACTGGGCAATCCCTGCGTGACCAACCTGTGGATTCCCGATGGTTTCAAGGACACCCCCGTGGACCGCTACGGCTTCCGCAGGCGGCTCATGGACGCGCTCGACGTCATCTACGACGAACGCAGCGATCCGCGGTACAACCTCGACGCCGTGGAATCCAAACTCTTCGGTATCGGTTCCGAGTCGTGCGTGATCGGGTCCCACGAGTTCTACCTGGGCTACGCCGTCAGCCGCGACCTGATGCTTACCCTCGACACCGGCCACTTCCACCCCACCGAGGTCGTTTCCGACAAGATTTCGTCCGTGCTGCTGTGTGTCGATGAAATCCTGCTGCACGTCAGCCGCGGCATCCGGTGGGACAGTGACCACGTGGTCGCCCTGAACGAGGAACTGGAGGCCATCGCCCTGGAAATCGCGCGGAACGGCTTTACTGACCGGGTGCACATCGGCCTTGATTTCTTCGACGCCAGCATCAACCGGGTGGCCGCGTGGGTCATCGGCACCCGCAACATGATCAAGGCCCTGCTCAAGGCCTTCCTGGAGCCCACCGAAACCCTGCGCGCCATGGAACTGGAAAAGAACTACACGGGCCGTCTCGCCCTTCTCGAGGAACTCAAGACCATGCCCTTCACCGCCGTGTGGGACATGTACTGCCTGCGACAGAACGTGCCGGCCGGCGCGGCATGGATGAACGACGTGCTGCAGTACGAAAAGGAAGTACTCGCGGCCCGGGGCTGAACCGCCTCGTGTTCCTCAGCCAATCTCGCCGCGATTCTGGCGTTCGTATTCCTCCAGGCGGCGGTAGAGCGTGCGCAGGCCGATGCCGAGCGCCTTCGCGCAGGCCGCCTTGTCATAGCCGCAATGCCGCATGGTTTCCTCGATGGCGGCCCGTTCCACCACCCGCATGGGCACCCCCACGGGCACCCGGATCTCGCCCCGCGTGGGCCGGGCCTGCCGGCGAACGCGCTCGGGCGCGTGGGCCGCGGTGAGCAGGCCGCCTTCCCGGCGGGTCGCCGCCATGGCCAGGGTCACTGATCGCAACTCGGTCAAGTTTCCCGGCCACGCGTACCGTCCGAACAGTTCCAGCAGGTCGTCCCCAAACCGGGCCGCTTCCAGGCCTTCTTCCGCCTGCCAGGCCGCAATCAGCGCGGGAATATCTTCCGTCCGGTCCCGCAGGGGGGGCGACTCGATCACAATCCGTCCCAGCGCGGCCATTTCACCGGGGCTCCAGCCGCTTTCCTCCAGCATGCGGGGGTGCATCCGGGCCGTCAGCATCACCCTGGGGAGCCCTTCCGGGTGTCGCGCCGCGGCGACCATCTCCGCCAGTTCCGCCCGGGCCCGGTCCTCCAGTAATTCACCGTGACTGATGAGGAGTGAACCTTCCCGGGCCACCTCCCATAGTGGGCGGCTGTCGCGCCCGAACAGCACGTCCCGATGATCTGTCCGCGCCAGGATGGAACAGTCCAGTTCAACGAGGGGGCCCTGCCGCCACGGGCCGGATTCGTGCACCGCCCGGGCCAGTCGCCGTTTACCCGTGCCCGGTTCTCCCCAGATCAGCAGGGGCTCCATCCGTTCGGACGCCTGCCGGGCCGCTTCATACACCCGGCTCATGGCGGCAGACCAGCCAGCGAGTCCCGTAACCCCAAACCGCTCATCGACCCGCCGCCGCAGGGCAGCCATTGCCGCTTCCCGTTCCCGGGCCGCGTCGTGGCGCCGTAGCAACGTGATGATCTTGGGGATGCTGATGGGATCTACCTGGAAATCCGCGGCCCCCGCTTCCATGCCGGCTTCGGCCTGTTCCAGTCGCGCGGGATCAGCCAGCAGGATCGCGCATCCCCCGGGGTTCCGCTCAAGAAACACCCTCAGCAGGGCCAGCCCATCCAGCCGGTCTGACACCTCCACCACGAGACCCTCGAAACGTCCCCGGACGAGGCGCTCCCGGGCCAGGGATGCCGGCGATGCCGCCTCGGCGTCCAATCCAGCCTCGCGCAGGCGCGCGGCGATTTCCCGGGCCCGCCGGCCATCGTGGCGAACCACCAGGACGGTCATTGCCGCGGGAACGGCCCGGTCTCCCAGCCGGGTTGTGGCATTTCGGGGCATACGCGGATAATCCGTCTTGATCAGGGAGCGTGCTTGCCATCCGCTGGCCCGGGTGGACGGGTATTGTCCCACTCCAGGCGGATGGTGTCCTGCTCCTCCCGCACGGGCACGATCCGGGGTACCGACGGATGCCGGTTCGGCTGGTGAAAACAGGCCATCAGCCGTCCCGAAAAATCCCGGAACAGCATGCCGTGTCCACCGTCATTCCGCACCAACGGGGACTTTTCGTGCGTCCACGGCCCTTCCAGTTTACCGCTCACGCTTCGCGCGAGGCCCAGTTTATACAGGCCATCGTGTCCGAAACTGGACCAGAGCATCAGTAACGCGCCGGAAGCCGTCCGATGCAGAAATGGCCCATCGGTTACCTTGTCGGGCTGCTGGATCACCCAGGGGGCTTCTGAAGCACGGAACAGCAGCCGGGGTTCGCCGATGGCCCGGCCCAGATCTTCCGAAAGGGGTATCGCCTGGATTTCGCCATCTTTGACCTGCAACCATTCGTGGCAGAATACCATCCAGGGCTTTCCGGCTTCGTCCACGTACAAGGTGCCGTCCAGGGCCAGCCAGTCCCTGGGGGTCTGCGGACCATCGCCCAGGGGAAGAAAGGGACCCTCCGGGCTGTCCGCCACGCAGACGTGGGTGCCCCGGGCGGCATTGTTCGGCCTGGCGAAGGTCGCGAAGAGATAGTATTTCCCGCGCCAACGGTGTACTTCTGGCGCCCAGAACTGGACCTCACCCCAGAACCCGGGGGGTGGCGTGAAGATCGAAATGGGCCCGGACCAGGTTTTCAGGTCCCGGCTCCGGTAGCAGAGCAACGGGGCCTTGCCTGAAAAATCGGAAGCCGTCCCGTAGAGGTAGTACCACCCCGATTCGGGCACTGGCAGGACGAAGGGATCACGGATCCAGATATCCAACAGGGCGAGGGAGTCTCCACGCTTGATGAGGGTATCCTGGCTGGAAGCGGGTTCCGCCGCATTGGTCGTCATCGCGGCAATCAGCCCTGCCAGAATCACCCAAAGAGAAATCGATGGGGACCGCACAGCCCCCCGGCCACGGCCAATATTTCCTGAAATCATTCCACGCATCTGGGTCTCCTTCCAGCGGGCATCCACCCGCCGGAAGGAGACTATATCAGAACCGGCAGAGCCGGAGAGAAGCGCCCTTACCAGCGGGCCACAGGCACGGCGACAGCATCTTCATCCTGTACCCATTCGGCCGCCTCAAAAGGCGACAGGTTCACCAGTTCTCCAAGGTGATCGACCACGAGGTTTGGCCTGAAGGCATACCGGGACAAGTCTTCCCTCCGGGTATTACCGCTCAGCACGAGAATGGTACGGTAGCCCATGTTGACCCCACCGAGAATGTCCGTGTCCATGGTATCGCCGATCATCACGGTGTGCGCGGCGTCCAGGCCAAGGGCCTTCCTGGCGGCGCGCATCATGATGGGACTGGGCTTACCCACGCTGAAGGGCTGAACCCCGGTCGCGCGTTCCAGCATGGCCGCGATCGCGCCGCATCCGGGACGGGCTCCACGGGCGGTGGGACAATTCGGGTCCAGGTTGGTGGCCACCAGGCGGGCCCCCCCAAGGATAAGGTTCACCGCCTGCTCTATGACCTCGAACGTGAAGGTGCGGCCTTCGCCTACCACGACATAATCCGGGTCCTGATCGGTGACGGCCCAGCCTTTCTCGTGCAGCGCGTTCAGCAGGCCTCCTTCTCCAATCACGAAGGCGGTGCCATTGGGCTTCTGAGATGCCAGAAATTCCGCCGTCGCGATGGCGCAGGTGTAGACGTGGCGTTCTTCCACGTTAAACCCCAGCCGTTGCAGTTTCATGGCGATGTCCAAGCGGGTGCGCTGGGAATTGTTGGTCAGGAACATGAACGGAATGCCCTGGTCCTGCAGGGCCCGAATGAATTCCAGGGCGCCGGGAATCAGTTCGCTGCCCCTGTAGATGACGCCGTCCATATCCAGCAGGAAACCGACCGGGGTTCCGCTTCCAGTTTTCTTCATAAAGGTATACCTCCCATGTGGCCTGGTCAGTTTTCGGTTCGCGCGTTTCCGGATGGCCGGCACCCGATGCCCGCTCATCCGTTGTCCGCGTGACGCGTTCTGGCGTGATGGTACCTTCCGGGTGTTGGAATCCGGTTAGCCGTGGAAAAGAAAATGGTTTTTCCTGCCCAGCGCAAACGTGACGGGCGCGCGACCTGATCCGCCGCGATAGGGCATAATCCCCGTGCCTAATAAAAATTTCATTTTTCGCTAACAATCGGATCAAACAAACGCGATAGGTTTATACCAGGTTGAAGGAAATGCCGCTTCGCGGAAAGCGGCTCGCGGACAGGATGCAGATCATGCAGAAGAGCCGGATACTGGTCGTCGAGGATGACGAGGACATCCTGGAACTGGTGTGCTTTCACCTGCAGAAGGAAGGGTTCCGGGTAGATCGGGCACTGACCGGAGAAGACGCGCTGCGCCTGGTCACGGAAGGGGATGAACTGCCCGCCCTGATCCTGCTCGACCTGATGCTGCCGCGACTGAGTGGCTTCGAGGTCTGCCGCCGGCTCAAGGAAAACCCGACCCTGTCGTCGATCCCCATCATCATGGTGACGGCGCGGGGTGAGGAAACGGACATCGTGGCGGGACTGGAACTGGGCGCGGACGACTACATTACCAAGCCCTTCAGTCCGCGGGTGCTGATGGCGAGGGTGCGGGCGCTGATGCGCCGTAAACGCCGGGGTGAGGTCCGGGCGGACGAAGTGATCAAGATCCGGGACGTGGTCATTCACCCGGGCCGGCACGAGGTCACGGTCGCCGGAGAACCCGTAACCCTCACCTATACCGAGTTCGCCCTGCTGCACCTGCTGGCCCGTCGTCCCGGCTGGGTGTACACCCGGAACCAGATTATCAACGCCATCCGCGGGGACGCGTACGTGGTCACGGACCGGACCGTTGACGTGCAGATCACCGGGCTGCGGCGTAAACTGGGCCACGCGGGAGAATACATCAAGACCGTTCGAGGCGTCGGGTACAAGTTCGATGACCCCGGGACATGAAGCACGTTCCGCCACCGGTATAATGCAACATGAATGCCCGAACCTCTCCGGACGGGAGGCGGGATCCCGGGAGTCATGCACGTGACCGCGCGAGAAACAGGCCTGATCGGCGTGACATTGGCCGCGTCAACGGGCGTGGCGGCGTGGCTGGCCCTGTCGACAGTCGCGCCCGTTCTCCAGGGCGGACCAATGGGGATGCCGGGATCCCTGCTGGCCATCGCGGCCGGAACGGTGGCGGGCATCCTGTGGCAGGGGGCCGCGGAACGATGGCGCCGGGAGGAGAACAGGCGGGTTGCCGCGAGCCTGTCGCGACATGGCCGGGTCCGGCCCGAGGACTGGCCACCCTCGCTGGGCGAGATCGGGGAGGCCACCAGTCGTCTGCTGACGGAGCGGGACGCGGAAATTCAACACTTGCTGACTGAGCAGAGTCGAACCCTGTCTGTCATCCGGGGGATGTCGGAAGGGGTGGTGGCGGTCAACCGTAACCTGGAGGTGCTGACCGCCAACAGCGCGGCGGTCCGACTGCTGGAACTGCCCGAAACCATCCTGGGGGGCGGCGCTTCCCTGCGAGAAACGGCCCCGAAGCATCCCCTGACGGCGTTCCTGGGTCGGATGCTGGCGGAAGGAAACGAACAGTCGGCGGAACTGGAGGGGCCCAACGTGGGGGGGCGAACGTTGCAGTTGCTGGGATCGCTGCTGCGCGATGAGGCGGGAAACCGCACGGGAGCTGTCGCCGTCATCAATGACATCACCCGGTTGCGGCGCCTGGAACGGGTCCGGCGGGATTTCGTGGCGAACGTGTCTCACGAACTGCGGACGCCGATCACCTCGATCAAGGGATTCGTGGAAACCCTGCTGGATGGGGGACTGGAAGACCGGGAACAGGCGGAACACTTCCTGAAGATTGTGGCCCGGCAGGCAGACCGGCTGGACGCGATCCTGGGGGACCTGCTGACCCTGTCGCGGCTGGAAGAAGGGGACGCGCGACAGGTCATCGAGATGACGCCGGTTCGCCTGGGGCAGCCGGTGGACAACGCCCTGCAGTTGCTGGAATCCCGCGCGGCGGGCCGGGGTATCCGGCTGGAAATCGAGGGCAACCCGGACCTGATGGTCCGGGGCAGCGCGGCCCTGTTGGAACAGGCGGTGATCAACCTGGTGGACAACGCGATCAAGTACAGCAGCCCCGGGGGAGTGGTTCGGGTAGAAGTGGCCGGCGAGGAAGACGGGCGGGTGGCGCTGCGGGTTCACGACGACGGTTGCGGCATTCCGGCGGAGCACGTTCCCCGGCTTTTCGAACGGTTTTACCGGGTGGACAAGGCCCGCAGCCGGAGTGAGGGTGGCACGGGGTTAGGCCTGGCCATCGTGAAACACGTGGCGCTGGTACATGGGGGCAGGGTGGGGGTCACCAGCACGCCGGGCGTGGGAAGCGTGTTTTCGATGGAGTTGCCGGGGTACGTACCCGGCACGGATACCGAGACAGGCATGGCCCAGCAGGATGCGGGCGATATACCCTGACCTGGCTACCCGGCGGAATCCCGAAACGGGACGTCGCCTTGTCCCAAAATGGGACTCCTTTTTTAACGATTGCCTCCGCCCAGGGTTTCGTCAACAGTTTATTTTTCTTAACTTTTTTTATGACAGTATTTTACACATGATTTCCAGTTTTGGAAACTCTCTGGCACGCGTATTGCTTGGGTAAGCGTGGATGTGCGCGCGGCGGCATTCAGGCACTTAAAGATTCCACATGGGCAGCGGGGACAGCAGGTCCTCGCGGGCGGCGGGTCCGGTTGAGGCGGCACCTGCAGAGGTAGCCAACGGGGCGGCGGAGTCGGGAAGGCTCCGCCGCCCGCTTGTCTCGGGAACAGGCGGGACGTTACCGGTCCCGCATGGGACCTTCGCGCGGTTTATTCCCCGATCGCGCGCGCGTGCCTGTCCGAAATCCGGGATCCAAGAAAGGCCGCATCCCGGGCACCCTGGACAGAAGGCCCATTGAAGAATCCAGAAGGGATGTTACCGGCACAGCCGGGTTTTCCGGGCGATGATGGCATGACCCCGGCATGAGAAACGGGAAGTTCCCTTGCCGGTGCCTCCACACCAGTAACCTGACCAGGCAGCCCGGCTTCGTTGTCCGGGCGTTGCGCGATATCGCTGGACGCGCCTGTCAACCGCTTCTCGGCCGGTCGCATGATTTCCTGATCTTCCGGGATACACCGCGCGCCTGGAGACATCATTTCCGACGCCGGATCCAAGACTTCGGCCGTATCGCCGGCGCATGAACGGCCTGGTGCCGCAGCGTCGAGCAGCAGGGATTCCAGCAGCGCGATGGCCTCTTTCCTTAACCGGACGATTTCCCGAAACAGGACCGCGGCAGGCAGCGGCTTCCGATCGTCGTCCAGAGCATTCAGGAGACGACCTTCCAGCCTGCTTGAAATTACCAGCATAACACAGGCATGAACGCGTCGTACCTGCTCCAGGGGATCTCCATCGGCATTCGGAAGTACCTGGTTCAACGAGGACAAAAGGTCGCGCACCTCGGGGTGGCCAGGCGCGCAGGTCAACATGAACGCGACGGGAGAGGTCATGGTCAATCCTCCTGCTGGGGTGCCCGGAAACAGGGCCGCATGAAATGGCCCCCTATATATATAGGCGGCCTGTTGCGTCACGAGTGGGCACCGGAACCACCCGCCACCTGCCTCCGGCCCGAGAGCAGGCCAGGCACGGCAATTTCTGGCAGCATTGGTGTCGATTACGGTATGCTGATACACGTCAACGTGGCTACTCCACGGTATCGGCGCAAGGAATCCCCCATGAGTAACACCCAGCGTGAGATCATTCTATCCGGCATCCGGCCGACGGGCCGGCTACATTACGGCAACTATTTCGGAGCAATCCGGCATTTCCTGCGGCTGCAGGAGCAGGACACGGCCACCTGCTACTATTTCGTGGCCGATTATCACGCCCTGACCACCATCACCGAGCCCACCGATATTTACGCCAATACCATCGCCATGCTGCGGACCTACGCGGCCTGCGGGCTGGATCCGGAAAAATCGGTGATTTACCGGCAGAGCGATCTGCCATGCACGGCTGAACTGTCCCTTTTACTGGGCATGATCACGAATATCGGTTTCCTCGAGCGGGGCACCACCTACAAGGACAAACTAAGCAAACTCCAGGAAGACCCCAAAACGGAGGGCAACCCGCTGTCCTACGGCCTGCTAGGATACCCTGTGCTGATGGCGGCGGATATCCTGATCGTCCGGGCGGACACGGTGCCTGTGGGCGATGATCAGCGGCAGCACGTGGAGATGGCGATGGATATCGCCCAACGGTTCAACAGCCGGTTTGGCGAAACCTTGAAAGTGCCCCGTCCGGTGGGACGGGACGCGCTTCGGCTGCCGGGACTGGATGGGTCAGCCAAAATGGGAAAAAGCGACAACAACACCCTGGACCTGCTGGATGATCCCGAAACGGTGCGGCGGAAGATCCGGGCGGTGCCCACGACCACCGAGCCGCTTCCCCTGGAAACGGACAGTGATGATCCGGAGGCCGTGATTCCGCGGATGCCGCCCGGCGTGGGCGTGCTGTACCGGCTGCTCTCGTTGCTCGCGCCCGAAGCCTACCGGGAATTCCTGGAGGCCTACCGGCGGGGAGGCAAATTCTACGGCAGCCTGAAACAGCGGGTCATCGAGGAGGTGAACCGGTTCAACGCGCCGATTATCGAACGGTTCAACGCACCGTGGAACACGCGGAAATACGTGGAAGATTTCCTGCGTGATAACGCCCGCCGGGTTACCCCGGTAGCCCTGGAAACGGTGGAGTCGTGCCGAGCGGCGATGGGCATCGGGCGGTCCCTGTTCCGGGCATAGCGCGCCAGAAAGGGTTACCGGAAAGTTCGTTCAGGATCCGGACCGCGCGACGCGCTGAATATTGGTGCGAGTTGTTCGGCGATTATCCTTGCCTTGTCGTCGATGGCCCAGAGACGCATGTGGCAGATGTCGGTGTAGCGGTCAATGCCCCCGACCAGGCGGGGGGCGATGTCGAGACAAGGCGCGTTCCAGGCCGCGCAATGGCGACGCAGTTCCCGGTTATACAGATCGACCAGCCGGCAGTAAGCGCGCATAGTCAGACGGGGGCCCCAGGTCATGTTCAGGATACGGTGGTCATAGAAGGCCCGTTCGGCCGGAGAGAGCCGTTCCCAATCCGGCCTGGCAAAGGTACAGAACACGACCGGCACCCCCTTTTCCTGGGCTTTCCGCCGCAGGAAGTCCATGTTGGAAAAGGTCACCTCAAGGCCCGCCAGCAGCGCCGATTCGGAAGGCATCGCCCACAGGTCCAGGTGCCTCCTGGCGAACACGGAACCACGGGCCAGCCAGCGAAGCAGTTTCCGGTAAGACAAGAAGGGCTCGGCTGCCTCGGCGTGGTTGAGCACGCTGATGACGTCATTGACGAAGTTATAATGCAACAGGAGATCCGGCTCCAGAGCGAGATAATCCTCCGCGTGGCCCGTTTCGCCAAAACTGCCCAGGGCGAAAATCCCCGCGTTGACCACGTCAATACCTGGCCATCTATCTTCCAGGTAACGCTCGAGCAGATTGGGATAGGTCAGCGCGTTGTGGGGCCCTTCGGCCGTGGTGGAGCCGCCGACACACACGATCCGGACCGTTCCCGCGGGCTTGGGCAGCGCGACTTCGTCATCCCGCCATCCCAGACTGTTGGACTGGAAATCCATGATGTCGCGGTGATGAACGTTCGGGCGGAAGGTCAGCCAGAGTTCCTTCCAGATGGACTCGCGAACCACGCATAAAACGGATGGGGCGGCCCCGGACTCGGCCACCAGCCACACGAACTGAAACACCTCCGGAGTAGTGCCTTCATGGAGGGGCACGGGATAATCGCGGATCTGGTGCCCCATGGAGGCTGCCCGTAACGCGGCCGCGGCATCGCCCGCGCAATCGGGAGGCAGCGCATCGGCAACCACCACGCCAGGCTTGAACCGGGATAGCAACCCGTCCAGAGGGGAACCGGCAGAGGCGGGCGTCACCCGGTCTACCACGCGCCCATCGGCATCCAGGAAAAGGAATGCTTCGTTGAAGGTATCTGCCCGCTGCTGCCAGGATGCCGAACCGGGGGACTGTTTCAGAAGTTCCCGCCACGCGCGCAGGTCGGCATCGGTATCTGGCCAGGTACCGAGCATTTTCCGGGCAACATCCTGGTCCCGATCCGTCCACTCGGGCACGGCATACACGCGCTGTTCCAGATCCCTCGCGAGGAGGTCCGCCCGGTAGGCCTCCCATCGGGCCCATGTTTCCAGCCCGGCCACGCCCACCCCCACCCAGCCCAGCCCCAGAAAGACAAGGGCGATACCGCGGACGCGTCGAATCGTGCCGAGGTTGCTCACCGCGCCTGGGAAGTGAAAATCATCGTGAACAGGCGGTACACGGCTTCGATGATACTGAGGATCTGCAGGATCGTGTCGAGGATGAGCGTGACGCTCTGGGCCCGCGCGGGCAATTGCTTGGCTGGCTTCTGGGTCATGACCGAATCTCCCGTCTGGTGTTCATGTCTTGATTATACCGCCGTACGACCCGTCATGCCGGTGCTGCCAGGCCGAGGAGTTCCCGGAAATACGCGGCCGTTCGTTGTCCCTCGAGCCAGGTGGCATATTCCGAGGCCGTAATCCGGCCATTGGCGATAAGGCGTTCGCGAACCTGGACGTCATCCACCATTTCCAGAACGGCCCGGACAATATCATCTGGATCCTCGGGATCCACCAGCAGGCAGTTCCAACGGTGCTTGGCATACTGGGTGATGCCGCCTTCCCGGGTGAGCACGGCGGCCGTGCCGCAGGCCATGGCCTCGAGACCAGGTCGTCCGAATCCCTGAAACGTGGAACAGTCCAGCAGTACAAGGGACTCATTCAGGGCTCTCGCGACGTCTTCCATCCTGCCGAGTTTTCCATAATACTTCACGGGAAAATCGAGGGACCTGGGATCCACGCCGTCTCCATACAGGGCCAGGGTAAGATCGGGACGCAGGGCACTGAGCCTTCGGTATACCTCGCGAACCATGGGAAAATTCCGACGGGCGGAGGATGGGCGGGCGAGGCTGAGCACCTGCCTGGAACGCTGGTTACCGGTATCGTGAAAGAAATCCAGGTTCAGGCCCAGGGGAATCCGGCGGATCCGGCCGCCATAGGGCTTGAGTTTACGACCCAGCCAACGGGTCTTCACGATCTGGTCGGCAATCAGGTAATAGGTCCGGTCGGCCAGTTCCACGAGATCGGGACGTTCCCCAACATAGAAATCCGGCTCAAAATCCTGCACGAAATAGACGGCGCTCAGGCCCGGCCGTAACTCCCGGAGCACCGTAATGGGATACACCGTTTCCCAGGCCGTGGCCACCACCAGGTCGCAATCGGGAAAACACCTCACCATTTGTTCCATCGATTCGAAACGCCAGGGCCGGAAGTACATGGGAAACATGCGGTACATCTCTTCGTCGACCCGGCCGTACGTGGCCACGTTGGCGTCGAAACCGTTCAGGATGAGTTCGTTCACCACCTGGAGCACGGAGATAATCCCCCCGTACAGGGCGACGGCCGGCAGGACGTAGATCACCCGGGGCCTCGCGACGGGACTGACAACCGAAGCCCCCTGGGTAACCCGGGGCTGGGCTCCTCCCTTGAGGGCTTCTATCCGGGAAAGAATCGTGGATTCCGAAGGGGCACCCCGCGCGGGCCGAACCTTGAACGCGCCGGACAGGGCGTCGGAAAGTGGCCGGACTGGATCGTGGCGTTTCCACCAGGTCTCCGCGTCGGTGAACTCCTTGCGCCACCGGGCCATGAAGATCTCCCGGTTGCGCCGCATGTTTTCGTTGCGTCCTTCTTCCTGGAAACTGCCCCATCCGTGGTGAAAGATATAGAGCGCGTCGTCGACCACTACCCGCCAGCCCTTCGCGAGGGCGCGCATGCAGAAATCGGTTTCTTCCCAGTAACCGAAGCCGTACACCTCATCGAAGTCGCCAATGTCCCGCAGCAGTTCCCGGCGCATGGCGAAGAAGAAGCCGGACGCGTTACGGATATCTGGCAGGCACCCAGAACCGAGCCGACGTACCGCGTCGGTAAGGGTGTAGACATTAGCGCCTTCCGGAAAGGGAATCCGGGTCCAGTTGGCCCACGTTGAGACGGGATTGATCACGCCGATTTTCGGGTCTTTTTCAAAACCAGCGAGCACCCGGCCCAGGGCGCCCGGGGTCAGCAGCGTATCCGAGTTGACCAGGATGACCACGGGCGCGTCCCCTTCGCGCAGTCCCCGGTTGACCGACTGGAGGTATCCCAGGTTCCGCTCGTTACGCAGGTACCGGGTCCGCACGGTTTCCGGGGCTGAAGCCAGCAACTCGCGAAGCATCGCGCCCGTGTGGGTATCACTGCAGTCGTCCACCACGACAAGGCGGCACGGCACGTCCGCGTGCGCCATGATGCTTCGCAGGCAGGCACGCGCGTGGTGAGGCGAATTGTAAACCGGCACGACAAGATCAACTACGGGATTCATGACCTGTTCCTGTTCTCCGCGGCTTCACGGTAAACCGCCGCGTACTGGGCGGTAATCTTTTCAGGATCCCATTTCGCGCAGTGGGCGAAACACATGTACCGGAGGTGGTCAGGCCAGGGGCAGCGACAGGCCCGGAGCATGGCATCGGCCATGGCCCCGGGCGTGTTGGGCGCGTATAAGAACCCGTTGTCCTCCTCAAACACGTACTCGCCAAGCCCGCCCACATCAGGCACCACCGCCGGTACGCCGTAGGACAGTGCCAGGATCACGGAACTGGAGACCCACTGATCCTCAAAGGAAAACACGGCGGCATCGGCTGCGGCAAGTCGCTCGGGTATCTCGGAATCCCCCAGTTCCCGGGCTTCCAGCAGCACCCTGTCATCGAGCCGATCGCGCAGTTTCCGGAGATACGCGGCGTCGGGCGCGCGACCCGCTAGCAGCAGCCGCGCCGTGGGGACTTCACGGCGGACGATCGCCCACGCTTCGAGCAGGCGTTCAAGACCCTTGTACGGCTTGATCTCCCCGACCTGGCAGAACACGAAATCCCCGCCGCTGAATCCGAATTTCCGTCGGGCAGCCTCGCGATCTTCAGGAGGACCGTAGACGTTCATGAAATGGGGGTGGGGCACATGAACAATCTTCTCTGCCGGGGCAAACTGCCGCACATGGGGCAGTCCCGCCTCGCACAGGACGACCACGCGATCCATGAGAGGCATGGCCCGCTCGGTAAACCACTGATCCACGTCGATGAACGCGCGATTGTGAGGCCATGGATTGTGGAAGGTGTGCACAAGGGCGGCTCCCGCCGACCGCAACGCTTCAAGGCGTTTCAGGAGTTCTTCGGCCCGTTCGCGCGCGGCGCGCGCGTCACCGCCCGCCACGTGGTAAAAAGGATCCAACTGGTGCACGTGCACCACGGGTGGTAACGACTGGCTTTCCCGCGCGAAAGCGATCGCCTCTTCCCATTTCACCGTGAACCGCACCGGCCAGTTCCACCGGGCAAGCTGATCGGTCATGATGGTGTAAAAGGGATTCCGCGGGCGGGGCGGCGTGAACTGTAACAGCCGGGCCGCGGGCGCGGGTATGGTGACTTCCGCACGGATCGGCCGGACGGGGGTCGTGACCTTCGAGGCCGCGGAACTCACTCCCGTCGACGCAGCCCCGTCCCTGGTGAACCGGAAGGTGGCCGGTAGTTTTCCCGTCACCCCCTTGCGAATGGCATTGAAAGAAGCCCAGTGCACGTTGAGCAGCGGAGGAAGCGGTGAGGGGATCTCCGGCAATCGGAACCGGTGTGCCTGCCCGACAAGCAGGGAGCCGAGGCGCCATCGTTTCGACGCGGTCAGGCGACGACTCTCCAGGTGCATCCGCTCATACAGGGTGTGAACCTGGCGTAATTCGCCATCCAGGGCAAGCACTTCGGCCCGTAACCGGTCCGGCAGGGTATCCTGGCGCCTGGACCACGCGCCCGGATCAGCAAGAACGCGGCGGATTTCGCCGTCGGACATGAGACTTTTTTCCTGGTTCTGGTACGCCTGCTTCCATTTCCCGTAGCGGCGGATCGCGTCCTTCACGCGAATGACGGCGGTAGGCTGACCGGTGTTGCCACCACGAAAATAAGCAACCCAGCGAGCGATCCGATTGCCAACCCGCCAGCGCCATGACGCCAGAAAACGGGCATACGATTTGGCAGCCAGTTCAAAGAAGTTGATGGAAACGCGAATCTGCCGCAGGAGTTCGTTTCTTCGTTCCAGCAACAGGAGTGCGTTTATAACCATGGGAACATGTTTATCTAGTTTTCTCTTTAATCCTTCGTGTTCCCGGCGTAATCCTTCGTGTTCCCGGCGTAATCCTTCGTGTTCCCGGCGTAATCCTTCGTGTTCCCGGCGTAATCCTTCGTGTTCCCGGCGTAATCCCTCGTGTTCCCGGCGTAATCCCTGCAACTCGACATCGGCCTGAACCCGGAGATCCCGTAACCGGGCCACTTCAGATTCCGCATCTTCCCTTTTCTTTTTGAGATAGGCGATGTCAGACCGTCGTTTTTCCAGTTCGACGAGCACGCGGGCGCGTTCGCCTTCCAGCGCGCGCAACAGGGTATCCACCCGGGTTTCATCGGGCAGCGTGTCCAACCAGGAACCCAGTTCGGGAAATGCCTGGAGATGCTGGTCACAAAACAGCATGCCCAGTCCCGAAAAAAAGGGCAGCACCCGCAACTGCCAGCACTCGGCCTGATTTTCCGCGACAAAATCCTCGGCGGCGGTGCGCACGCCATTCCGGGGACCTCCTTCCGTCTCCGCGTTGCAGTAACCGGCATTGCAGCCCCCCTGTTCCGCCAGCGTGGATAATCCGGGCAGGATACCCGCGCGCCGCCAGGGATGACGAAAAGCCTCCGGAATCCGTTCCGGGTCGTAATACAGGTCCCGGCGGCCATAAGGCCAGTCCACGTCGTGCAGGAGCATTACCGGTGGGAGAGTACCGGCTTCCCGACCCTTCGCGGCAAGCGTTTCCAGTTCCGCGTGTACCGTGTACCAGTTGTGATCCCCATCGATCAGGGCCACGTCCACGGGTGGCAGGGATTCCAGGGCTTCCGGACTGAAGCCCCAGATTAACTCGAAATGGCCGCGGTACCGGGCGGCACACTCCTCCACGTTGAACCGGGGAAAGGGTTCCACGACATGTAACACGGCGCCAAACCGCTGACACCACGGTAACATTTTAAGCGTGTGCTTGCCTTCCTCCGCGCCAATCTCCAGAATCCTTCGCGGCTTGATCCGGTCAAACAGGGGCCACACCACCGGTTCCCAGAACAGGTGCATCCTGAACTCTCCTTAATTCCAGTCAATGTGAAAATCAGCCTGGTGCCTGTCGTTTAATGCTCCCACGCGCGTAAAAGCCTATCATACCCATTGTCGCCGGATATATCAGCGGTCCCGCTGACCGGGAACGTTCCCTTCCAGTTGGCCCAACCTTTCCAGATTAGACCGGGCGGCGGCATGAGCGGGATCCAGGGCCATGGCCCGTTCATAAGCCGCGCGAGCTTCATCCAGCCGTCCCCGCGCCTGCAGGGTCCAGCCAAGATTATTCCACGCATCCGGATCTGCCGGGGCGAGACGCGACACCTGTCGCGCGGCCATTTCGGCCCCGTCAAGGTCCCCTTTCTCCAGGCGGACCCGCGTAAGGTTCTCCCAGGCCTTCCGGTAACCAGGATTCCGCCGGGTCGCCTCGAGCAAGGCCTGTTCCGCCTCGTCCAGACGGCGCTGGCGGTATAGAATCCAGCCCAGGTTATTCCAGGCGTCAGGCCAGCCGCTGAGGTCCACTGCCCGCCTGCATGCCGCGAGGGCGTCTTCCAGGCGTCCCACCTGCTCGTACGCGGACGCCAGGTATAACCACGACCAGGTATGCGCGGGATCCCGTGATACCGCGCATTGCAGTTCGACGGCGGCCGCTACGGGCCTGCCGGTATCAAGCAGGGCAATCCCCCGGTGAAAATGCCACCGCGCCTCGTCGGGCTCATAGGCCGCCAGGGGCAGGTGGGTAAGGGTCACCCCGGCCGCCAGCAGGACAATCGTCCATACGGCCCACCGGATATTTCGCGTCCGAAACGCCCCGCGAAACCGTTCCACCGCGCCTCCCGCCAGCAGGGCGAGAGGCACCATGACCGGCACGCGGTAGCGCTCGGCCATGAAAAAGGGCAACACCGACAGGAAATACCCCAGGACCAGCAGTACAAGCAACCCCTCCCCGCGGGGAAAGGCCGACATGCCCGGATGATCCCGACATCGCCGGCTCCACGGTGCCAGCACCATCCCGGCCAGCCCCGCACCCGCGACCAGCGGAAACCCGGGCATCAGCGATAGCCATGGATCCTGCTGACGTTCCAGGGCTACTTCCTTGCTGTCCGATACGATGGCCGGTCCCCAGAACAGCAGGGCCTTACGCCAGGTCAGCCGAAGCATCTTTCCCGGGTAATGCCACCAGTTCTCCAGGGCCCGCGCGGCAAACCACCGGGATGCCGATCCGAAGGAACCATCCAGTCCCTGCCGCTCGGCAAGACCTTTCAACATATGGGGATAGTCGAAACAGTTCCAGCCCTCCCATCCGGAAATCTGCTTTATATCTGGAATACGGGGGCGGTCACCCGTAGAGTCGGGATGATTGCCGATATAGAGGTTAACCCCCCCATAATAGGAAATCGGCGTCCATTCGCCACCGACCACGCGATTCCGGATCACCACGGGCCCCACGCACAGCAGCACCCCCGCGCAGAACACCGCCGCGGAAAGGAACCGGCCTCGACCCGCGGCATGATGCCGCCCGGTGATCCCGCCATGGCCATCCGCGGTCCACGCGAGCCAGCCGGCGGCGAGTGCCACGGGCACCAGGGCGTTGGGCCGGGTAATGACCAGCCAGCCGGCGGTCAGGCCCGCCAGCACCAGGGAAATCCAGCGGTATCGGCGCCTGCCAGGGAGCGCGATCCCAGCCACCATGATCGCCAGGCAGGCACATTCCAGGGCGGGGGAATTCAGTTCGCCCTCGAAGTAGGGCAACGGCCAGGTACAGGCCAGCAGCAGGGCGGCCGTTCCACCCGCCCACGCGCCATAGAGGCGCCACGCAATGAGCCATGACAAGAAAATGGTCAGCAGCCCCAGGGCCATCTGGGCAATCCGCGGCGCGATAGGATCCAAGCCAAATAACCGGTACACGCCCGCCAGGAACCATGGATAACCGGGCGGGCGACCGTAGGGCGTCGTTCGGACCAGGGGATCATTCGCGCCGGGGGGTGGGGTCCAGTCCCCCGTGACCAGGGCGCGGGCCCAGTAGTCGTTCAGTTGAGGATCCAGCACGGGCGACGCGAAATCGGGCGCGTTCCGCAGGTGCTGGAGATATACCAGCCTTGTTCCCGCAGTTACCAGCAGGACCAGGACAATGAAGATCAGCGCGGCTGGAGAAAGCGACGACTGGCCAGGCCGGCCCATGACGCCTGCCTTCCCCGGGGCCTGGTCATCCGCGCCATGGGGGAATGATCCTGTTACCTCGGCTCCATTCAAAGGGGTTCCGCCTCCAGGTCAAAAACGGACGCGTTCACGATCCGGGCGGGCACGACATGGCCCGGCACATAATCCCCCGCGTGACGCAGGTATACCGAACCATCCACCTCGGGCGCTTCCCGGGCGGTCCGGCCGATCGCCATGCCGGACTCGGGATCCACCGATTCAATCAGCACCTCCTCCACGCCACCTACCCGTTCCGCGTTCCACGCGGCGGTGATCTCTGCCTGTCGCGTCATGAAACGTTCCAGGCGGCGTCGAACCGTGCGGGGAGCAGGGCGATCCTCATGGCTGGCGGAGTTGGTGCCCTCTTCCGGCGACCAGGCAAAAGCGCCCGCCCAGTTGAACCGGATACTTTCGACACTTTTCATCAGGCGCGTAAAGGCCTGGCGGGTTTCACCGGGGTGGCCCAGGATAAAGGTGGTACGCAGGGTAATTCCCGGGACAGCCCGGCGCAGTTTTTCCGTAACCACAAAAGGATCCGCGGCCCGTACGGGGCGTCGCATCCGGCGGAGCACGTCGGGATCCAGGTGCTGCAGCGGCATGTCGAGGTAGGGAACCACGTGTCGCAGGGAAGCCATCGCGTCCAGCAGTCGGGGGCGAATGCCGGTTGGATACGCGTAGAGAATCCTGATCCAGAAATCGCCTGGCAACGCGTCCAGATCGGCGAGCAGTTCGGCGAGGCCATAATCGTCATACAGGTCACGCCCGTAGGCCGTCGAGTCCTGGGCCACCAGGACCAGTTCCCGGGCGCCCCGTCGCAGCAGGGCCCTCGCTTCGGCCAGCAGCACATCCCGGGGCACGGAACGATGCGGCCCTTTCATCATGGGAATCGCGCAGAAGGCGCAATCGTGGTCGCATCCGTCCGATATTTTGAGAAAGGCCGAGGGCGAGCGTCCCAGCGGCGCGCGGCGACGCGCCCCACCGTGCCAGCAGAGATCGGGACGTCCCGACGGAGACACCGCCTCGGGGGCTTTTCCGTCACGGCTCCGCAACAGGTTTTTCAAGCGCCCGGCAAGGCCGTCGGGATCGCCAACCCCGGTCACGACATCCACTTCCGGCATTTCGGCAACCAGTTCGTTCGCGTACCGTTGTGAAAGACAGCCTGCCGCGGCAAGCACCAGGGCTCCCCCCGACTGTTTCTTCTGTTCCGCCCAGTGGACCAGTGCCTCCACGGACTGCCGCTTCGCGTCCCCCACGAAGCCGCAGGTCAGGATGACCACGGCGGCCAGGTCGTCGCCCGCGGCATCGTCCGCGGGGTCCAACGCGCGCCACCGCAAGCCAACCGCTTCCAGGGCGCCGGCGATGTATTCCATGTCTACGGTGTTCTTATCGCAACCGAGGGTAACGAGTCCGACTACCCCGCCGCGGTCATGTCCCATCGCGCGTTCTCCGGCATCCACGGGCTGAAAAAAAAACGGCAGGCACGCCCACCTGCCGCCTTCCGGGACATTATCGCATATCGGCACCAATCCTGGCGGGATATTACCGCGTGGCGGACTGCTGACCTGGCCGGTATTCCCGGTGGGGACGCGCCTTCAACGCGGCTTCGTCCAGCAGGGCGTCCCGGTATTCGCCCTTGGCGAACAGGGGGGCCTGGTCCGCGTAATGGGGCGAATCGGGCACGGTAGCGGCCGCGCCATACTGGTGAATACCTTTCGCCCGCACGGCACCGTCCCTGGGCCACGTAACCATCAGGATGTGGCAGTCCCCGTGGTGGGCGATGTAATGCCCGGTGTCATCCCATTGTCCCTGGATAGCTCTCAAGGCATCCGGACCTCCCCAGAGCGGCAGGTCCAGGCTGCCGCGCCGCAACCGGCAGACATCGCTCCATGGCACGGCCACTTTTCCCCAGTGGGCCTTCAGGTACCGGGCGGATTCGACCAGCAACTGATCCAGGGGCGGCTGTTTTTCCAGCATGTACCGGGCGCGGATGTAGGGCTCGAGGGTTTTGACGACCAGGGCCGTTCCGGGATTATCCGCCTCGGCATCCGGTTTCCATTTTTTGAGTATCTCCATGGCTTCAGCCACTGCCGGATCATCCTGGGGGAGTTTCAGGGCCAGCAGTTGCCGGATAAGGCCCCGGACCTCGCTTTGTTCGGAATATTTCCGATCCATTTTGTAGGCGTAGAACTCTTCTTCGGTAATCGAATTGTCCCCGCCGTACAACTCGAGGGCACGCAGGCCACGGTTGGTCATGTCCGTCTCAATGCCGACGTAGTCCAGGTCCGCGTAATCTTCGAGCTTGGGCCGGTCATCGGAGGTGGTGCACCGGAACGGGGTGTGGTTACAACTGACCACGAATCCCGCGGAGGGATTGATCGCCTTGGGCAGGCGATCCCAGGCCCAGAAGTCGGTCCACAGCGTGGCGGACGTGTCGCCGGGAACGATCCACGCCCAATCGTATCCCGCGGCGCGGGTGGGCAGCAGGGCATTGTAGAAATACGCCACGTTCCCTGCCTTGTCCGCATACACGCAATTGAAGGAGGGCATCCCGCAGATCTGCATGGCCTCGATAAAGGAATCCAGGTCGTGTGCCTTGCCCATCCGGTACCACTGCTCCACCGCGCGGATGTTACCGTGACCGCCGTATCGCAAGGCGAATACCCCGCCCGGCAACCGCAGCACGGGCCCGTGTACCGACCAGCAGAGCGATGGACGCCACATCAGCTTGAAGGGTCCGACCCTGACGGGAATTTCCGCCTGCCCGGTTTCAAAGTCGCGCCATGCCCCGTCGAAGCGGTACTGATTCGGGTTCTCTGGATTGATCTCCAGCCGGTATATGTCGATCTGATCGGGCAGGTTGACCGTGTGGGCCCAGCCGTGATCGGGGGTAAAGCCATGTAGCACGATCGGCGCGCCCGGAAAGGTTCCCCCCATCAGGTTGAGCCCCTCTTCACTGGCGGTATGGGCCTCGTACCAGGCCACCTGCCCTTCCCAGGGCTGGTGGGAATTGATGGCCAGAAACGTGCTGCCGTCCGCGGAACGCCTGGGACCGATGGCAAAGGCGTTGGAGCCCAGCATCGCTCCCCGGGTAAGCCGTTCCGTGAGCACTTCAGCAGGATCAGGCTGTCCCGCGGCTATCTCCGTGATACTTATCCTGTTGAACAGTTCTTCACGCAGGAGTTTCCGGATATGTTTATCCGTGAGGAAAAAAAACGGCGTTTTCTGGACAAAGCCCACCACGATATCCTTGGGCGTGATGGGGAACAGGTCGGGACGTTGCACCTTGCCGGGATGCTCGCTGGCGTACAGGTTAACCCCGTCGGCGTAAGCCTCGATCACCGCGCGAACTTCAGGTGACAGGTCGGTTTCGTACTTCTCTTCAACGACTTCCCGGTGGCGGAACATCCAGGTCAGCAGATCGATAAAGGCATACTTGGGACCGAGTTGCTCGGCCATCCGGGCCCGCATCATCCAGAAGGCTTCTTCCATGGTAGCGAAATCATCTTCACAGACCGCGTAGGCAAGGCCAAACGCGGCATCCGCGTCGGTCTTGCCAAACACGTGGGGCGATCCCCACTCGTCGCGGATAATACGTACCTCCCGACCGCTGACATCCGGCGGAACCAGGTCCGCCCATACGATCCCGTAGCCCAGTAACCCCGCGCAGGTGATTACCGCAAGCAACCCCTTTCTTCCGATCTTCATGTCTTATTCCTCTCCTTTTTCATTTTTCACGCTGTGACATAGTATTAAAAAACGTTACAGCGTAACAATCGTACAAGATTAAAAAAATTGTGGAGAAGGACACCTGTAACGCGCGAAATCCTTTCTGAAAAATCCCCTCTGAAACACGGGTCGGGGCAGATTCGGACCATGCCGCGCGTTTGCCTCCGTCCATCCCTGAACAACGATGCAACCTTCTACGAACGGCAGCCTGCCAGTGGGGCCGAGAGGACCTGAACGCGGGTCGCTTCGCGTGAAAAAAGCATAATCGTTGACTACCCGCCGGAATGGCAACGCGTGGTATAATGTTTACGCAGGTACGCTCAATGCAGGGGCGAGCGTGCTGGTGCAGGATCGAGTAAACGAGACGGGCGACTGGACAGGCGGAGAATGGCGTTGAAGAAGGGCCCTGAACATGACCGGGTCGAGAAGAAAAGCGCTGATTATCGAATCCGACCTGCTGACGGTCCGCCGCGTGGAAGAGTTACTGCGGGCCCAGGGATGGGAAACGGAAGACACGCCGGACTGGTGGCTTGGGCGTATGCTTGCCCAGCAGCAGCAGCCGGACGTTATCGTGCTGGATGTCGCGGATCCCAGGGCGGAGGGGTATGAAACCTTCAAGGAATTGCGCGAGTCCCCCGTGACCTCCACCATCCCCATCATTGCCCTCGCCGATGGTGACCGGAAAAACGGCATCTATTACACCAGCGAAGACCTCGAGGCAGCCTTTAACGTGCCCGGACCGGACATGATTGTTGACAAGCCGGTCGACCCCCACTACCTGTTGACCTGCATCCTTGGCGTGGCAGGTTAATCATCCTTTCAGGAAGTTCAGAAAGACCTTACTTTCAATTGCCCTGATCCTTGCCCGTCAGTTTTCGTATCAGGGCTACTTCCTCCGGATCGTAAGGCGTTCCATCCTGCCGGAAGATATCATGGAACCATGGCTTGGGTTCTTCCGTGTACGGTCGCTGCCAGGAATCCCATGGATAGATGGTCTGGCTGCGTCCGCTGACCAGTCCCCAGTTATAGGCCCCGATGCCTTCCTCCCTGAAATACGGTAAAACCGTCTGAAACGTGCTGCCGGATCCCCGGGACATGTACTCCGTGCAGATAACGGGCCGGCCATACGACTTCAACCAGGACACGGTCTCCTTCACCGCGTCGACGGGCATGTAACTGTGGAACGTGATAATGTCCGATTGCTCCAGCATGATGCGATCGAGTTCCGGCATGGGATCGGGCTTCTTGCCCCCGTTGACCCAGATTTGCCATACCCCCGCGGTCAATGGCTGGTCCGGATGGGCCTCCCTGGCCCAGGCAAACAGTTTCGGCAGCAGTTTCGCGTGGGCGGCGGCCTTCTCCTCGGCACTCCAGCCCTCCTTTTCCGCGTATGAATTGGGATTGATATTTCCCGGCTCGTTCAGCAGGTCCCAGGCCAGTACGCCGGAATGGTGGCCAAACCGTCTCAGCAGGTCCACAAGGTAGGGCCTGATTTCTTCATGGCGCGCCGGATCCTTCTGTATATCCACCGACGGACTCTGAACCCACCGGGAATTGTGCACGCCCGGAACGGGCTCTTTCTGGGGACCCGCTTTCGGATACGGATCCCACACGCTGTCGAAGGGCACCAGCATGACGCGGATACCATGTTTGCCGGCAAGGTCCAGGAATTGTTCTACCCGGTTCAGGAACCCATCCGGATCCACCCTCCAGGCAATATCGTGCAGAAACACCCGCATGGTGTTGAACCCCAGGGATGCCGCCCAACCCAGTTCCCGGTCGATTGTTTCGGGATCAAAGGTTTCTTCCTGCCACATCTCCAACTGGTTAGAGGCGGTACTGGGCACGAAATTGGCCCCCACCAGCCAGGGCCGCGCGCGATACCATTCCCAGGCCTTTTCCGGGGTCCACCGTTCTGCCCTTACACCCGCGGTGTCTTCCGCCCGCAAGGTACACGCGCCGCCCAGAACTGCCGCGCCCAGGACAACACAGAACGCGATGCCTGCCTTGCTCATGGACATCTCCTTTGCCGAAAAAAACACCACCTTCCAGAGGAAAACAGTGTACACCAACCCCCACCCCGCGAGGAAAACCAGAAGGCCGCGCCCCTAGGGCTTACCCGATCGCACTGATATGCCGGATTTCGTTGAGGGAGAGTACCTTGTCCACGTCCAGCAGGATAATCACGTTTTCGCCGACCTTGCCCATGCCCAGGATAAATTCCGTGTCCACCTGGCTGCCCATGGGCGGGGCGGGTTCGATCTGGTCCGCGCGCACGTCGATCACCTCGGACACCTCGTCCACGATAATGCCCATGGTGACATCCCGTTCCGCGCCCTTGATCTGGACAACGATGATACAGGTCCGGTCGGTGTCTTCCCGGGGTTCGAGGTCGAATTTCTTGCGCAGTTCCACCACGGGAATGACCTTGCCCCGCAGGTTAACCACGCCACGCACGTAGTGCGGGGTCCGGGGGACCTGGGTTACCGGCATCAGCCCGATAATCTCCTGAACCTTCAGAATTTCCAGTCCGTAGATTTCCGCTCCCAACTTGAAGGTGAGGTACTTGCCCGCACAGGCGGCCATGGCGGCCGAAATAGCCTGATCCGTTCGGGTTCCCGCATCCATCATGATGGCTGTTCCTCCTCGGTTCGAACGTTCCTCCATTGACACTCGATGCCGAACATGCGTTTTTATCCGGCTTTGCGGATTGTATCATATTTTTTAGATTAAGTCAAGCACCTTCTTCAAACAACATGAAATTTATATTTTATTAAATTGAAAACCGTTTTTTGCGGGATATGCGTTACAAGTAAAAAAATAAACCTGACCAAAAGAGGTCCTCACGGCCTTTGTCGGAACCTCCCGGTCAGGCCAGATACTTCATCAGGCGTTCGGCAACCTGACGCACCACTTCCGGATTTTTGTACTCGCCGTTGGCGATCCGCTCCCGCGCGGCGGCCACTTTCTCCAGGCGAGCCTCCGTGGCTTCGCGCGTGGTCTGCAGGATCCGCATGACCTCCGCGGCGGCCTTCGCTTCACTGCTGATGGCGACCTTGTCGCTATCGCCAGCCGCCGCTTCCCGGACATCCTGTTTCCCGGTATCGGCCTTGCGGTCTCCCCGGACCTTGGCGACTTGACCCTGCCGCGGGTCTGGAACGCCGCTGAGTCCTTCGATACCCACCATTTGACTATCCTCCGGGGCCCCCTCCTTGGGGCCCCTGTCTTACACCCCTATTATCGGCAGATTTTCAGTTCCCTTTAGCACCCGGTTTATGAAACCAGCGTCTTTAACAGGCTACCCGGTTCACGGGTTACCACGCAACTTTTCAGGATGGGCAAACAACACAAAAAATGACCGGTTCACGGAACATTTTTTCCTGATGACGGTATATAATTGGAATAAATACACCGGCAGGCGTTTCGTCAACATGGGAAGGCTTGGCCATGAGTAAGCGCGGCAAGTGGACGATGGGGCTGGGGATTACGCAGTGGCCTGGCATGATCGGGGGTATGCTGGTTGTGCTGGTGACCCTGACGGGAGGAACCGGCGCGGAAGAAACATCGGTACCCCCGGGAAACACCGCGTCGTCCTCCGTCGCGGAAGCATCCTCCCCCGCCGCTCCCGCGGACACCGAACTGTCCTGGGTCACGTTGGAAACCTGGCCGGCCACCGCGCGACAGGTAGACGCCGGCGATATCGTAACCCTGGATCGGGGCGGCGCGACAATCCAGGTTCGGCTGTACGGAATCGACGCGCCGGATTCCGGCCAGGAAGGATTCGAAGCGGCCCGGGACGCCCTGGCTGCCGGTATCCAGGGACAGGAAGTATCCGTCGCGGTCCTGGTGGACAAGGATTCCACGGGTATGCCGGTGGTCAACCTGGCGGGTCCCGGAGAAACCCGGAACTGGTCCCTGCGGATGATCCGGGAAGGACTGGCCTGGTGGGATGAGGACAACGTTCCCGATGACCGGTTGCTCAAGAAGGCGGCGGCGGAAGCCATCACCTCCGGAATCGGTATCTGGAGTGGAGGCGTACCCCTGTCTCCCCGGGATTATCGGCGGAGTCACCGTCTGCCCGATTTCACGTACACCCTCAAGACCGCTGAAGCGAACCCCGAACCAAAACAGGAACCGCCGAAACAGGAAGTGAAGGAGCTTTCGGCGAAAGGCACGGCGGAATACCGGGGTACGTACACCCTGCCTCCAGGTACGAAATGGCCGGAGAACGTCAAGCCGGAAGACCTGTTACTCAAGCACGCCCCATCCATCGCGATGGGCCCGGATGGAAAGCCCCTTGGGCTTACCGCCCAGAACATCAGCCAGATTCCATTCGCCCGGGAACTGGGCCTTCAGGATGGGGACATCATTTCCGAGGTAAACGGTGTACCCATCCAGAGCCTGCCCCAGATTATACAGATGGCTCCCCAGTTCAAGGACGTGAAGCAGTTCAACGTGAAAATTCTACGAAATGGCGCCGTGGTCCCCATTACCATTGACATCAGCAACCTGTGATTTCAATAAATCTTCTTGCAGTGTGAAACTGAAGAATGTATAATAGATTTAGCAAGAATTAACGGGCGTCAAACAACAGGCAGTGACACAAGGCGCGTCCCGGTCGACGCGGAGTGGGCAGAAGTACCTTGCCGGGAGACGAGACATGGACCCTGAGTTGTCAACATCTCTTCAGGAACTGGCCAGTCGGGTGCAGATGGCCGGGGCGGCGGAGGTCGCGCGGGGAGAGGCCCTGGTGGAAATCCTGGAACTGCTGGGACATTGCGCTGAATCCCTGAAGACCAGTCAGCAGGAACTGAAAGCCCGCCAGGCGCGGTGGGACGAAATAGTTTCGGAACGGGATGCCCTGGCGCAACGGGTGGCGGAACTGGAAGCCAGGCTCGGTGAACTGGATGGGTTGCGCTCCCGTATCGCGGAACTGGAACAGGCGGCTGCCGAGCGGGACGTGCTGGCCCTGAAAGTGGAGTCCCTCCGGGCCGCCGCGGACGAAGCGGAAGCCCTCAGGCAACGGATCGCGGAACTGGAACAGGTGGCTGCCGAGCGGGACGTGCTGGCCCTGAAAGTAGAGTCCCTCCGGGCCGCCGCGGACGAAGCGGAAGCCCTCAGGCAGCGGATCGCGGAACTGGAGCAGGTGGCTGCAGAGCGGGACGTGCTGGCCCTGAAAGTGGAGTCCCTCCAGGCCGCCGCGGACGAAGCGGAAGCCCTCAGGCAGCGGATCGCGGAACTGGAATCTACGCTTCAGCACATGGTTTCGGAACGGGATACCCTGAGCGCCAAGGCGCAAGAAGTGGATAGGCTGGCATCCGAGGTGGATTCGTTAAGAACCCGGATTGCCGAACTGGAGGCCCCGGCCGCCCGCGTGCCGGACCTGGAGGCCGAACTGGAACGGTTACGGTTAGACGCGCTGCGCGTGGAAAGCCTGGAAAAAGCCTTGGAAGAAGCGCGCGCCCGCGCGGCCGACGCGGAACAGGCGCGCGCGGAAGCCGACGCCGCCACGCGGAGGGTCCAGGAGATTGAAGAGTCGCTTAACAAGGCTGAACTGGAACGGAAGATCCTGCTCGACCAGTTGAGCGGCCTGAACAAGCAACTGGACCGGTCGGACGAATTGTCCCGCCGGGTGAGCGAACTGGAAGCCACGCTGGAACAGGAGCGGGAAGAGAAAGCGCGACTGCAGGCTCAGGTGGCGGCGTTACGGAACCGGGCTGAAGAGCCGGCCACGGGGTTGTCCGGTCCAAGGCCGGTCATCAGCGTGCGGCAGGCTTCCGACTCGGGATACACGCGCCGGGAACCGGCGAAAGCCATACCCCGGGAGGCGCCCGCCGAGCCAACCACACCTGTTCCGCCCGTTCCCCAAGTGGCTTTGCGGCCTTCTCGGGGCAGAGGGCGCGGCAAGCGGCAGTTTGGGGAACTGCTCATCGAGGCGGGCATTATCACCCAGGAACAGCTGGATGAGGCCATGCGGATCCAGGCGGCGGATCCGCGCAAGCGGCTGGGGACCATCATCGTCGAACTGGGGTTTGCCACCGAAGAAGTGATCGCGGCAACCCTGGCGGCCCAACTCCGCCTGCGGTTTGTCGAAAAACTGGAGCGGGAAATGCGCTCGGATGCCATGCGGATGGTACCACCCACGCTGGTGCTGAACCACCGGGTCATCCCGCTGTTTTTCGAGAGCATGACCCTCACAGTGGCCATGGCCAATCCGATGGACCTGATCGCCCTGGAAGATCTGGAACACGCCACCGGCGTGCGGATTCAGCCGGTGGTGGCCACGGCCACCGCCATTGAAGACATCATTGACCGGTATTACCTCCGCGCGCAGACATAAGGCCCCTTTGCCGTGACGATCGAGCCCCAGGACTCACCTGTAGACCGCCGCGTTCGGGTCGTGATTGACTACTGCGACCAATGTGGCTGGATGTTGCGGGCGACATGGATGGCCCAGGAGTTACTGGTCACATTCCGGGGACTGATCGGTGAGGTCACGTTGAGACCTGGAACAGGTGGCATTTTCGAAATCCGGGTCAATGATGAACTGCTGTGGTCCCGCCGGGCACAAGGAAGGTTTCCTGAAATCACGGAATTGAAACAACGGGTCCGGGACCGGATCGCGCCAGGCAGGTCCCTGGGCCACGTGGACCGTAAGACCACCGACGGGGATGGCTGAACCATCCGCCCGGGAGAAGGAGCGAGGACATGGAGTGGTACGACGGGAGCGTTGTCAGCCGCCGGGCTTTCCTGGCCCTGGCAGGCATGGGCATGGTGACGACAGCCTGCGCGCGGTACCGGTTCAGGTCGGTACCGGGGAGCGAAGCGATCCACATCGGCTTCATCGGCACGGGAGAGCGGGGCCGTTACATCCTCAGCGAACTGATGCGGTTCCGGGAGGCGCGGATCGTCGCCCTGTGCGACACGCGGCAGGACCAGTTGAACGAGGCAACAGCCCTGGCGGAACAGCGGTACGGTCAAGGGGCGATAGCCCGTTACGGCCATCACGAGGACCTGCTGGCCCGCGAAGATCTGCATGGCGTGGTCATCGCCTCGTGCGATCACTGGCACGTGCTCCACGCGATCGCCGCGGCGGAAAAGGGCCTGGCCATCTACATGGAAAAACCGATGGGCGCGCGGCTGAACGAAGCCAAGGCCTTGCGGGCGGTGCTCCATCGCGCGGGGGTGCCCTTCCAGTTGGGGGTGCAGCAGCGGTCGGACGAGCGGTTTCACCGGGCCGTCATGCTGGCCCGGAACGGATGCCTGGGAGGCCTCCGCGAGATTCTGGCGTGGTGTCCTCCCAGCGTGGGAGGCGCGCCGGTGGAGCAGGTGCCCCCACCCCCGGGGCTCGATTACGATCGCTGGCTGGGTCCGGCCCCGGCGGTTCCCTACACGCGGGACCGGGAAACCAACAAGTGGTGGTGGCACATCAGCGATTACGCCGCCGGTTTCATTCTCGGCTGGGGTATTCACCCCATCGATATCGCTCACTGGGGACTGGGCGACGCCGCCCGGGTGCCCATCAGGATCACCGGGACGGCCACCTACGCCACGGGCGTGTGTGACTGCGCCACCCGCTGGGACATTGCCGCCGAACTGGAAATAGGGCCGGTGATCCGGTTCCGGTCTAACGAGGAAGCGGCGCCATGGTCCGAAAAATATGGCCTGAAGTCCGAACACGGCACGGTATTCATCGGTGAGCACGGTTGGGTGGCGGTGTGCCGGTCGGGCATCACCGCCGAACCGGCGTCGCTGCTTGATCTGCCGCTGGAAACCCTGCCCATCCAGATCCCGGCGCGGCGCAATCACCTGAAAAATTATCTGGAGGCAATCCGCGGCAACGAGGCGCCCATCGCGCCCATCGACGATACCATCGCCGGAGAATTCTTCTGCCACGCCTGCGACATCGCCATGCGGGAAGGCGGAAACATCGTGTGGGATGCCCGGGAGGAACGGTTCCGCGACGCGCCCGGCGCCAACGCGCGATGCGGTCGCCAGAACCGGAAACCCTGGCTGCTACCGACCGCCTGATCCCCGGTTCACGCGGATAACGTAAAAAAAGGGGGCGCGGAGGAACCTGCCGTACTCCGCGCCCGCGCCGCGTGAGGATGGCGCTCAGGGCCTCACGTCAGCCCCAAACCGTCTCAGAACATGTTGGCCACTTCCTGGCTCTGGAGAATGGCCATGGTCTTGGTAACGGGCCACTTGCTGGGATAGCGAAGGAATTCCACGTGACCGTCCATGAACAGGACGTTGCATCCTCCCGGCAGGTGATTGAATTCCTGGCCACCATCGGTGCTGACCCAGTCTCCGCTGACTGGTATTTCGCTCTGGGCGCGGCTGCTGGCGGCAGGATTGTTGATATCCGTGATCACGAACCGCTCGATGCCTTCACGTAACCGGAACATGGTTTTCTGTCCCTGGGAGGAGTTGAACGTGAAATCCTTGTCGTTCTGCGCGGGATCGCCGAGCACCGCGTAGAAGGGCAGGAACATGGCCGCCAGGTCCGGGTTGTTGCTCATGATCCACATGATGGCCGACGTAACGTCCAAGTTACTGGGCGGTTCGGGGACGCCTACCGTGATGCCGGGGATGTAGGTGTTCCATCCGAGGTAGAGATAGGAGCAGGTGCTGTCGTCTACTTCGCAAGGATAGAAATCCTGGTTCGGCAGCCCGACGTGGGAACATAGGCCGATCCGTTCCACACCTGGGGAGCGTTATCCGCCTTTTTGAACACCAGGGCAGGATCGTTTCCCGTGGTGGCCGAGGGGCACAGCAGGATTCCCGGGTCATTGAGGTACTCGGGGTAGGTGGCAATGACGTTGATCACGAATTCACCGGAGATCTGCCGGGCGGGATCGATGGCTCCACTGGAGTTGATGCCACAGTCCCAGAGCTTGTTCGGGGGAAACGCGCCATTGGCCTCGTTCGCGTACATCTTGCACACGAGGCCGATCTGCTTGAGGTTATTCTGGCAGGAGGACCGCCGGGCCGCCTCGCGGGCCCGGGCCAGGGCGGGCAGCAGGATGGCCGCGAGGATGCCGATGATGGCGATCACCACCAGCAGTTCGATGAGGGTAAAGCCGCTGGATTTCTTGCCTGTCTTGCACATGTGTCATTCCTTTCCTGTCGATTGTTTAGAACTTAAAACTTTTGCCTAACAGAGCGCCTGTTGTTAAGCATGTCTTCTAGGAAAAGTTTACCATGGTCCGAAAAATTTTGCCAACCGCACGCGCCAGGGTGGATGAAATCACCCGGGGCTGCCCCATTACCGGCGGCGTTTCCGCCCACGGGGCCTGGAATCGGGTGCCCCATTCGAGGTTCCGGGTGCCAGGACATGGAGCATGGCGTTGACCAGTTCGCTGAGGCTGGCGGGTTTCATGAGCAGGCAGGTGCGCGGCGGCAGTTCGGCCGGTTCCCCCGGCGCCAACGTATCACTGAACCCGGTGAAAATGATGGCTCGCAGGCCGGGAACCTGCCGGCGCAACCGCTCGAGCAACTGGTCTCCGGACAGGCCCGGCATGACCCGATCGGTAATCACCAGATCGAACCGTCCGCTCTGCTGGAGAAATACGGCTTCGGCTTCTTCCCCACTTTGGCAGACGGTTACCGCGTAGCCGAGGCGACCGAGGGCCTGTTCCGCGAAGCGTCGCACCACCGGATCGTCGTCGACGAAAAGAATCCGCTCTCCCCGGGGCGTGGCGGGCAACACGACGTTTTCCGCCGGTTCGGGCGCAATGCCGCTCAGCCGGGGCAGCCACGCGTGGAACACCGAGCCCCGGCCGGGTTCACTTTCGGCCATGACGGCCCCGCCGTGATCCACGATAATGCCGTGCACGACCGCTAGGCCCATGCCCGTGCCCTCGCCGGGCTTTTTCGTGGTAAAGAAGGGATCGAACACCCTGGCGAGCACCTCGGGAGACATGCCGTGACCGGTGTCGGCGACGCTGAGGCGCACGTAGGGACCCAGCCGGAGGTGGGGATGGGTCAGGGCCGCCTGTTCGTCCACCTCCTCATCCCGGACGGTCACCTCAATGGTACCGCCCTCCCTGCCGATGGCCTGGGCCGCGTTGGTGCAGAAGTTCATGATGACCTGGTGCAGTTGCGCGGGGTTGCCCAGCACGGCTCCAGAGTGCACGTCCACGGAATCGACCACCCGGATGGTAGCGGGAAGGGTGGCACGCAGCAGCTTGATGGCTTCCCGCGCGATGACGTGCAGGTAGACCGGAGACCGCTCCTGGCCACCCTGGCGGCTGAACGCGAGGATCTGCCGGACGAGATCCCGCGCGCGGTTGGCTGCCTGGAGGGCCTCGCCCAGATCCTGCGAGGCGCGATGCGTTTTGGGGATATCGCGCAGGGCCAGTTCGGTCAGGCCGATGATGCCAGCCAGAATATTGTTGAAGTCATGGGCGATGCCGCCGGCCAGCACGCCCAGGCTTTCGAGTCGCTGGCTGTGCTGGACGCGTTCCTCGATGCGTCGTCGCTCCTGTTCGGCGTGGACTCGGGCGGTAACGTCCCGGATGGACCCCACCACCCGCGCCGCGCGACCTGAAGAGGCCGGCAGGGCCACGCCCGAATCTTCCACGTACCGGATGGAGCCGTCGGGACGCGCGATCCGATAATCGATTTCATACTTGCCCACGGTTTCCAGCGCGGCCTGGTAGGTATTCAGTACCCGGGGACGGTCTTCCGGGTGGATGAATTTCTGCCAGCGGCTCCAGCCCAGCCGGGCGATTTTTTCCGGGGGCAGGCCGGTAAGTTGCGAGATGGCCCCGCCCCAGACAATGCGGCCGGTCCGCACGTCGCAGTCATAAATGAGCATGCCGGTCTGGCTGGCGAGAAAACGGTAATTTTCGGCCTCTTCCACGGGGGATCCACCCAGGGGGCGCGCGATGTTCAGGATCTGGCGGGTTTCACCCAGTTCCATGAGGGCAGCCGTCAGCCGGAAAGGTACCAGCCGACCATCGCGGGCCAGCAACTGGGTATCGAAGGACAGCGCGCGGTGCTGCAGGATGCTTTCGACCCGGGCGGATAGCGTGGCCACGCGGTCGGGCACCACGATGCGGGGCATTTCCAGTCCCACGAGGTCGGCCACGCTGGAATAACCTAGGTAGCGCGCCATGATGTCGTTGACTTCTACCAGTACCCCGGGGCGATTATCCGGTTCCAGCGTGAAGGCAAAGAAACCGTCGCTCATGGAATCCACGAAGAAGCGATACCGCCGCTGCAATTCCTGGGATTCCCGGGAACGTTCCTCGGCCACGGCCGCGAGCAGGCGGTTCATGTCGCGCAGGTTGGCCTCGGCCCGGCGGATGCGGAGCATGACCCGCACCTTGGCGGCCAGTTCCTCGGGTGACGCGTAGCGGTAGAGAATGTCGTCCGCGCCGGCCTCCAGCCCGGCAATCCGGGTTTCGGCGTCGGTATCCCGCCCCGTAATGAGCAGGATGGGGAACGGATCAATGCCCGGGTCGGACTTGACCCGGCGGCACAACGCGATGCCTTCCGCGCCGCCCATGTAGATGGCGATGATGGCGCAGTCGGGCCGCTCTTCCCGGGCCAGACGCAACGTTTCGTCCGCGTTCCGGGCCAGCAGGAAACGCGCGCCGGGAAAGGCGATCCGCAGTGTGCCGGCGAGACGGTCCAGCAGGGTGGGCCGGTCGTCGGCGAGCAGGAACACGGGCAGCAACCGGGCAGCGGGATGGGTCATGGCGCGGACGTTTCATCGACGCTGGCGCCCCCGGGCCGGGGTTTTCCCGCGGCGGCCAGGAGGGCGTCGAACAGGGCGCGGACTTCCGGCACCCCGTAATCCCGGAAGTTCGCGGGGTTGGTCCAGAACTCCTCGAGGCACCCCCTGCCTTCGCGTTCGTAGCACCAGACGCGGGCCATCATCTGGGCCTTGTCGAGTCCCCGGACGAGCCGGGCCTCGGGCGACCGGGCGGCTTCGAACGCGTGGCAGCAGTCCACCCATTCCGGGAACAGGTCACCGATCATCGCCTCGAGGATGGCCTGTTCCGCGGCGGCCTTGGCGCGTCCGAGGTGGGCGTCGGCGACGGGCATGGGAATGTCCATCAGCTGGGCCTCGGCGAGGTCGTGGACGATGGCCATGGTGAGGGCGCGCCGGGCGTCCCACCGGCCTGGATAGCGGTCCAGGAACGCGAGGGTCAACAGGGACACGCCAAACAGGTGCGCCGCCACCGATTCAGGCTCGCATACCCCCCGCAACAGGTACCCCGCCCGCGGGATCCGATCCAGCGGATGGATCGCCCTGAGCAGGGTCAGCAGGCGCGTTTCGAAGGGCGCGTCGTCGGTCATGGATCAGGTGGAGGGCCCTGCCGGAGCAGCCCCGGGCTCATCATCTTCCCGCACGGGGGTGGCCCAGGTCATGTCGACCTCGCCATCCTCCGAGGGATCGCCGAAAGCCAGGCGGATCTGTTCGCTGATGGTACCGACCACCTCCCGCCCGGCGGGTGAACCGGCCCGTCCGGCGTCGGCGCGGTCTTCGAGCAGGTGTTCGAGCCGGATCAGGGTTTCGATATGGCGCCGCAGGGATTCCAGGATATCCCCCGGACATCCCGCCTCGGCGGCGCGGTCGAGCAGGGTGGCGATTTCGCCGGCGGCGGTCATGGCGCGGTCGCGGACGCCGGTCAGGGCATCCGCTTCATCGGGCGCGTCGAACTGGGCGAGCAGGAGGGCGGCGCGGTTCCGGGTCGCTTCCGGCGCGTCCGACGCGTCGAGCAGGGCCGTGGCCAGGGTCGACAGGGCGTCGCGGGTTCGCGCGCGGGCCGTCCGCTGGTACGCGCCGGTGCCGTCGAGCACGGCTTCCAGGGATGCCGCCGACAGGCGGGCCGCGTCGAACCGCGCCTCGATGGTTTCCAGCTGGTGCCTGATCTCGAGCAGTTCCGCCTCGCTGGCTTCCAGGGCCTGCCGGGCGGCGTCCCGTTCCTGGATGGCGCGTTCGACGGCGTCGCCACCCATGGAAGAGGATTCACCGGCATTCCGCCCACGTAAAACGGTATCGGTATCCGAGGCCATGGCCTCGAGGCGGGCGGCGAGGCTGTCCCGCTCGGCGCTCAGGTTCTCGATGGTTTGCTTGAGGCTGGCGATCTGGTTCAGGACCGATTCGGGCAGCGCGGCGACTTCCTGTCCGCCCCTGGCCGCCTGGAACCCGATGATGGTACCGCCCGACAACAGGGCCCGGAATCGGCCGCTCAGGGCGGACAGTGCGCTGGGATGCACCTGGCTGGCCAGCACCACGGTGTGCCCGCGGTCCAGGAAGACCCGGACCACGGCTTCAAGGTCGCCCGCGTCTTCCCGGAAGAGTTCCAGTTCATCCACCAGCAGCACGGCGGAGCGGTTTTTTTCCAGGGGAGTGGGGTCTTCCACGAGGCGCCGGACCTTCCTGGGGAAGTCGGTGGCGCTGATGAGGGCGACGCCTACCCGGGTCTGGTGTTCCCGGTAGTGGTTGACGATGGCCCAGAGCAGGTGGGTCTTGCCGGCGCCGCGGTCGGCCAGCAATACGACGGGACTTTTGACGGACTTGTCCAGGGCGGCCACGCGGCGGCACAGGTCTACCGCGGCCTGGTTGTTTTCGTCCTCGATGAAGGTGTTGAAGGTCATGCCTTTCATACCGCGCTCACCTTTCCGGTTATCCGGCCGTCGTGCCGCGGGCGCCCGGCGAGATCCCACGACACGCCACGCCCCATCCGCCCTGTTAGTGTACCCCCCTTCGCCGGTTGAGTCAATATTTTCCACGGGCGCGCCAGCGGTTATTTCCAGGGCCGGTTCAACCGTTCCAGGATATCCCGTCGGCTGAGGACCCGCTCGCACTTTTCCCATTGATGTTCGTTGGGGTTTTGCCGCAACCGCTCTTCGTAGCGCAGGGAAAACGGGGTCTGGGCCTGATCCCGCAGGTGGATATACCGATCGAGCATCTGCTCAAACTCGTGGAGGTCGGAGATCCACTCCGCCTCGAGGATATCCGGCACGGATCCGAAGAGTTCGAAGCGCTCTTTCAGTCGCCTGGACAAGGCTTCATATATTTTTTCATCCTGGGTGTCATGGTAGGTCAGGTTCAGGACACTTACCCGCGGACGCGCCTGGCCGATGCGACGGACCCTGCCGATCCGTTGTTCCAGGCGCGCGGGATTCCAGGGAAGATCGACATTGATAAGGGTGCCCAGGGTTTGCAGGTTAAGGCCCTCGCACGCGGCGTCGGTGGCAAATACCAGCCGGATGGCGCGCTGCCGGACGGCGGTCTTGATCTCCTCCCGTTCCACCCGCGAAGGCGGCTCGGTGCCGCGGTAGAGGAGGCTCTTACTGGCGCCGGCATACAGGGCCACCGGTTCCCCCGGCAGTCGCGCCGCGACCTGCTCGGCCATGTACCGGGCGGTATCGAAATACTGACTGAAGACGATGCAGCCGTATTCCAGCCATGGCTTTTCATCCGCCGGTCCTTCGACCAGGAAGGTGAACACCGCGTCGAGCTTGGGATCCCGGATTTCCTCGCGGGACAGTTCGCGGAGGACGTTTGCCAGGCATTCCCGTTCTTCCGGGGTCAGGGGGCGCAGGGCGCGTAACCCCGCGGTAATGTCAGCGATCTCGCCGTCGATATCGATATCGAGGTCTGCCTCCATGTCGAGGTCCAGGGCAAAGTCGGCCGCGAGTTCCCCGTCCAGCGGCAGGGCCTCGGCGGCTTCGGGGGCGGAGGGATCCTCCAGCAGTTGCCGCGCGGTGCGGCGGCCGGCCTCGAGGCTGGAACACAGCCGCTGCAGCATGATGGCTTTCATGAAGCCACCACCCCGCACGCGCTGATGCAGCAGCCGGGTGAACTCTTCCACGGCCTCGTAGGCCACCTTGAAGGAGGGGCTGGTCAGCAGGCCGATGCCGTCAAACGACACGTGACGGTACGCGCCTGGAGGGGCATCCGGACGGGGATGGATGGTTAACCCGATGGTTTCCAGCAGTCCCTCTTTTTCAAGCACCGATCGGCGGCGCAGGACGATGTGCCGGGTAAAGGGATTGTTACTGGCCAGGAAGCCGGAAGCCCGCGCGTCGTCCAGGAGCTGGATCACGGCAGGAGGAAGGCTCGACACGGAACTCGTGGCCACGTAGGTCGTGTCGGGCAATTCCAAGAGGTTCCGCAGCATGGAAAACCAGAGATCTTCATCGGGGTGAGGTATGGGATCGCGGACCCACTCCCACAGGTCGGCGTATTGTCCTGGGACCGTCTCTCCCCGGAGAATCGGCGCGGCCCTCGCGCAGTCGCGCCAGGAGGAATAGCGGGATCCCAGCACGAATTCGGCGTTCTGGCCCAGGGCATCCATGAGATCCCACACTTCCCGGATTTCCGTCTGGATCGGGGTCGCGGTGCCCAGCAGCAGGTGCCTGGTTTTCCGGGCGATGTGGCGCAGGAAATCCAGCAGGTTATTGGGCGCGTCGCGGCCGGCCTGGAGGACATTGCGCTGGCGGGCGCGATGGGCTTCGTCCAGCACGACCGTTCCATACTGGCCGGACAGGAGGGCCTCGCGTTCCGCGGTCTTCCGGAAGACCAGCCCCGTGGACACGATGCCGATCCGCGCGGGACAGCGCAGGATATCCTCGGGCGCGTTGACCCGGATTTCGTGTCCCTGCCAGTCGATCCAGTGTTTACCCTGGGAGGACCACACCATCGATGGGGCGCCCAGCCGGTCGGCCAGTTCGGCCTGCCATTGCAGCGTGAGGTTGGCCGGGCACAGGATCAGCACGGGGCCATCGTCGAGCAGGGCCGACAGGACGGCCGACGCGCCCAGCGAGAGGGTTTTACCCAGCCCCACCTCATCCGCGAGAAGCAGCCGGGCTTTGCCATACCGTTCCCGGTGCTGGAGAAATTCGACCACGAACGCTTTCTGCCAGGGCTGGAGTTGTTCGCCGCCCCGGCAGATGGGGGCTTCCACGAACGTCGCGGCCGGCAAATCGCGGGGCGCCAGGTTCCCGAGTCGGACCTCGACCCGTTCGGCGAGCCGGCCGGTTTCCGCGATGATGACCTCGGGCAGGTCCACCGCCAGGGGGTGATGCCACAGGGCTTCGAACTCTTCTTCCACCCACTGGACGGCCTCGGGGGAATCGTCTTCCCAGATCAGTTCGTAGTTCTGTTCGAAGGCTTCCCGGGTTTCGTTGACGGATCCCAGGAAAGCGGTCCTGCTGCCATCGGCGAGGGTAATCAGGCCGGCCTTGCCATGCACGAAGCACGCGCTGGCCGGAAGCACCCGAATCCGCGCGCGACCGCTGGTCAGCAGGTCGCGCAGCAGCCGGTAGCGCTCGCGGTGGAAAAAGGCGGCCGTGGCGGCCGATTCGCCTTCGCGCCACCGGGCGAGCAGGGCGGCGTGTAACGCCCGGCGGGCCACCTGGCAGTCCCGGGGATCCAGGTTGCTGTTGCACACCACCCGGATATCGGGAACGGTGGTCAACTCCTCCCGCACGAGTTCCAGCAGGGACGACCGGAAGTAGCCGGCAACGCGCAGGTACTGCCGCGCGTTCCGCAGGCGGCTCCGCAGGAAGGTGTCCGCGAGGTGTTCCCGGCGGGAAGAAAAACGTCTGACCCCCGGCATGGTGTCGTGGCTATCCTTTTACCGCAGGCGTTCGTTATCGATCAGTTCCACCAGCACGCGGGCGGCCCGGCTTTCCTCGGGTCGGACCTGGCGCAGCCTGACCTCGAGATACTTCGCGATGGCGACCGCCCGTTCGCGGACCTGGAGGTCCCCGACGAAACCGGGCAGGTTTTCCCGCAGGTGGGCGAGCACGGCGTCCCCGTCGACCTGCCTGACCAGTTCCATCATGGCGTAGAGCACCGCCCGGGTGACCGTCTCCCCGAGGAGCGCGGTCCGTTCCATGTAACCGCGCCCCAGTTCCACCGCCCCTTTCAGGCGGGCGTTGTTGGCCTTGTCCACGGCCATCAGGTCGCGGAAATTCGCGACCCGGAAGGCCTTGGCGAAGTTCTGGTAGTTGTCCAGGGTACGCAGGCCCCGCGACTCCAGTTCCACCATTTTCAGGTAGAATCGCTCGGAGGGCGAGAGTTTTTCCCACACGGTCCGCGCGAGCCCCTGGGGAATCAGGTGCCGGTTGGCCAGTTCCACGGCGAAGGCGATCAGTTCGTCGACGAAGGCCATGGCCCGGGTGTTCTGGGCGTCGCGGGCTTCCTGGATCATGTCGCGTCCATTGATATAGGCGTACCGCGTGAGGGTCTCGAGGGCGGCGGCGTACCCGGCCATCTGCAGGTCCGCGTCTTCAAACAGGTTTTCTGAGCGGCCCCGGTTGCCGCGGACCCGCTCGTTGAGGCCGGTGAGTTCTTCCACCTTGCGCTGGACGGCCTCCTGGATTTCCCATTCCAGGTCATCCCGGGTCGTCCGCTCATTCCCCGCGCGCTTGCGGCAGACCAGCAGCACGGTGCCCTTGACGTAGGCGCCTTCCCGCAGGGCGCTGTCGGTTTCGGTGACCACGTACCACGCGGCGGTCACCCGCAGCCCCGAGGCCCACACGACCCGGGCCATATCGGCCCAGAGGGACGCGGACTGGTGGGTGAACATGATGACCTGCAGGCCGTTGTCGGGCATCAGGCGGGCCAGGTTTTCGTAGGCGTCGATCATGCCGTGGCGGAAGGTCGCGTCGTCGCCCCGGATGGCCAGGGGGCGCCGGCTGTCCCAGGTCCACTGGTCAAAGGGCGCGGGCGGGTGCCGCCGGGCCCACGCGATAAAGAAATCGAGGATTTCCTCGTAACTCACCGCGTCCCCGTAGGGGGGATCGGTAATAAACAGGTCCGCCGGCTCCCTGAAGTCCCGGGCCGCCATGGGCATGACCTGGACGTTTCCCCTCACCTCCTCGTAAGACGCGGGGGGATCGAACAAACGGCCGGCGTACCAGAAGGACTGGCATCCGTGGTTATACAGCGGGTTCAACGCCTGGTTGTAGAAGGTCGCGCAAACATAATCGCGACTAGGATCCCATCTGCTTAATTTGGAGTTATTATTCAACAAGGCAAACAGGAAGTTCATGTTGAAGGGGGAGGCGTGTTTTCTGACGAGTCCGGCGACGAGGAGTTGCCGGGGGGTGAAGAGGTGATGCCAGTGCGTCCAGCCGCGGGAATGCGTGAGTCTTTCCGTTTCTTTTCCTGGTTCGATAGGCATGTCGGGAATCCAGCCTTCCCGCTGCCATGCCTCCAGGTGACGCGCGAGGTATTCCTCGACGATTTTTTCCCGGGCGAGGTCGGCGGGCGTGACCTCCCGGAACTCGGTGGCCGCTCGGTCTGCTTCTTCCCCGGGGTGTTCCGCGTCGGTACCGCGGGCACCGTCGCCGGAGGGTCGGGGACGGACCCAGCAGATGGCATACAGGCGCTCCTGGAACAGGTCGTCGGGGCGGGGCCGGAAGTCGGTTTTTTCCCAGGGGCGCAGGCGGTTCCGGGTTCTGCCGTCCGGGCCGGGCGCGTCCCCCCGCAACGCGGCCATGGATATCCGGTACAGCCGGCCGTCCACGGTGTGCTCCACGTAGGTTTTCCCCCCCCGGCCCTCGGAACGGACCGTGCCCACCTTCGCGGCCTCCAGGGTGGCGGCGTCCACCCCCTCCCGCAAGGCGATCCGGTAGCGCTTTGCTTCGGGAATGGGCACGAGTTCGGCGATGACCCGGCGGCTGGTACTGATGACCCGGCTGGGCAGTAACGGCACCATCCAGCCGGTCTGGGGACACCGGACCTCGAGGCAGTACAGAAAGGCCTTGGGCCGCCCGCCACGCCCGTCGGTTTCCACGCCCAGGTCGTCGATCTCGGCCTGGACCTTTTCGACCAGTTCCCGCTGGGCCCGGGCGACGGCGTCCCGCTCCCCGGGACGGGCGCCGGCAATATGAAAGGCTCCCCACGTGAGCAGGCAGGCCACCGGGTTGAGGTCGGCGGCGATGGCGTCGCATCCCAGCCGGGCCGCCTCGAAGGGGATCTGTCCGGACCCGCAGAAGGGGTCGGCCACCCGGGGCCGGTGGCCGAAACGCATGACGCCCAGTTGCTCCACCAGCTCGGGAAAGGAACGGGCCGAGGTGCCAAGGTGCTGGTTGACCCGGTCCCAGACGTGATCATGGACGCCGGGGGTTTCCTCGGGCCTGCGGCAGTCCTTGTTGCCCGCGAGGCCCCGGTAAGAACCCTCGGGCAGGCACAGGGCCTCGAGGGCGCGCCGCTGTGCCAGGGGCACGTCCTCCCGCCAGGTGACCCTGACCCCCTTGTACTGGGGATTCGAGTCGATGTCCCTGATGGGAGCGGAAAGGGGCAGCGCGCCCGCGGGTTTCACGTCGAAATAGTCGGTCACGCGGGCCAGGGTCACCCTGGCGAGCACCTGCCGGGGGGTGATGCGGCGTTTCCAGCGGGCGGCCAGGGAACCCTCGTCCATGCCCATGAGCAATTCAAAGATTTCCAGGTCCTTTTCGGGCTGGTCGGTGGCCGGCAGCAGGCAGCCGAGGACGCAGGCCTTGTTGAGGATGAGGGGCTTCCGGCCTTTCCAGTAGGACCCGAGAAAGGTGAGGGTCTGCCCCGACCCGGCCATCCGCTCCCGGTAAACGTCCACGGACAGGCGCTGGACGGGCAGCAGCCGCTCGATCAGGGCGGGGGCGTCCTTCAGGGCGAAAGGCGTTACCGTTGGGGTGTCGGCCATGACATGAACTCCCTGGGTTTATTCCGTGGAGCGGGTGAGCATCCAGGCCAGCAGATCCGGGGGATCATGATCATCCCCGGCAACCCCCTGGGAGGCACGCGGGGCAGGAGGCTCACCATCGGACAGGGCGTGGTACAGGGCCTGCCGCCAGCCCCGGTGGGTGTCCTCGGCGCGCCCGGCGCACGCGGCGGTCTTGATGAACAGCCACCAGCGTTCCTCCGGGCGCAGGAGGGTCCACTGGCGCGTGATGACAGCCACCCGGTCCGGGGAGGCCTGCTCGATGGCCCATGCCAGCACGCACAGTTCCCGGCCCAGTTGACGATCCAGGGGCACTTCTTCGCCCGTCCACTTGCCCGCGGGTTGCCGCGTCACCCGTAACCGGGCGTTGAATTCGCGGCGCACCGTGTCGGCTATGGCGCGCCAGCGTTCCCGGCTCAGCCGGGCGCGGATCACCCGTAATCCCCCCTCCTTCGCGGCCTCTTCCGGCCCGCGGTACTCCACGATTTCCACGGGATCGTTGCGACGACTGGGCAGGATGACCCGGAAGTGGGGCAGGCGGCTGTCCGCGGGGGCGCCAAAACCGGCCGAGCGGCCTGGACCTTTGCTCACTGGCTCACTTCCTCCTGTTTCCAGGTGATGTTGAAGCGCCGGTTGAATTCCTCGAATGCCCGGCCGGACCCGCACTCCACGCGCTTGAACTTGAACACGATGGGCGCGTCCGTGGGCAGGATATCGGAGATCAGGTTCAGCCACTGGTTCAGTTGTTCATGGGACAACTTCACCTCTCCAGTTGTCTGCAGGGCAAGGGTCGAATTGCCCTGGCCACCGGTAATCATGATGTCCTGGAAGGTTATATTCCTGTCCCGGATGTAGTTGAAGACTTCAAACACATCGAGCCGGTTATCGATTTTCTTCAACCCCTCGCTGCCGCGGGCCACGACGGGCTGGTCAGGCTTGACCGCGAGCCCTTCCTGCCTGCGGGGAATCGTGAACTGTTCGGTCGCTTCCACGGACTGGATCCTGGTGTATACGCGCAGCAGGTATTCCCCGTCGCCGATGGTAAAGGGCTCACCCTCGTACCGCGTGCCATCCTGCGGGTTGGAGCCGTCCAGGGTGTAGCGGATCTCCCTGTCACTGTAAGAGGAAGGCGAAACGTCCAGGCGGACTTTCCGCGTTCCCTGTTCCGTGAGCACTTCGTGGCGGATGTTGATCCGGTTGGTCCAGGGGATGGGCTCGCTTTTCCGGGGGGGCTGGGTCGTGGGATCGATGACCAGAAACGATACCCGCATGGCCCGGGTGCGCAGGGAACTTTCCCGGAGTACGGGACTGTTTTCGGAAACCTCCGCGTCCTCGGCGTAATGGATTTCCGGGCTGGGACCGCCATTGGCCACCTCCAGCCGCAGGCGGGTGAAGCCTTCGTCGCCCAGGTCAGGTTGCTCCTGAATCTGGAGGGTCGGGGGATCGGGCCTGGGATTCCTGGTAACGTACCCGTTGCCAAGGTCCTTCCACTGACCGCGCTTGCAGGCTATCTGGAGCACCGTGTCCAGTCCCCGCGGCGGCACCCACAGCATCGCGGGCTTTTTCATGGCCTCCTCGACGATGTCTCCCCAGCGCGCCTCGTCCACGTTTTCCGGCCAGAGCGTGCCCACTATCTTCTCCCGAAGCAGGTCGTACTCCTGGTCGGGATGAATGATCAACTTGGCAGGGCGTTCGCACAGGGTCCTGATGACCTGATCCTCACCGCTGAAGAACCGCGCGGGGTCGTATTCACACTCCAGGGACCTGCATTCCAGCCTGGCGTCCTGATTGGGCCGCTGGGTCGGAAAGATCAACTGGTCGAACATGCTCAGCAGGGTGGTATGAAAATCCTTCCTGTACTCGTTGCGCTTGGCGTCGAGTTCCTCGCGCTGGGCCGGGTTTGCCTTCACGCGATCCATCGCGCGTTCAGCGGCATACAGCAGGCGGGCCTTCGTCCGCAGATCGGCCAGGCCAATGTTCCTGCCGGTAAGGACCAGCAGGTTGTTTTTCCACTGGGTGTGCTCGAAGAATGTCTGGAGTTCGCTGGAAGGCACCTCCCCGGAGGGTTCCAGCACGACCAGGACCCGCCGGACCCGCAGTTTCTCCGCGACATCCTCCAGCCGCGGGAAAATGAGCAACGCTTCGTAGGCGTGTTTCGCGTTTGGCTTGAAGAGGTTCTCGAAATGGTTCCGGATCAGTTCGTCGATCTTGTTGTCCGGCGCGTTCCGCGCGAGGGTCTGGAGCATCTTGGTCAGGTTTTCCTGGCGGTCGAAATAATAGCGCTCGTCTTCGCTCCTGTGGAGGTACCACGCGACGCCGCGCAGGCGCTCGAACGCGTCCCGGAACACGGAGGTTTCGCGGTTGGGCGCGATCAGGCACTGGAGCAACTCGTGCTGGACGAGGCCCCGCACGGCGTTGGGGACATTCGACATACTGGCCGTGAACAGCAGCGCGGCCACCTGGCTCGCGGCGTCGCCATTGGCTTCCTGGTCGATCGCCTGGGCATGGGCCGCGCCGTTCTTGTCCCAGATGTCCCGGGCGATCACGTCGGACATGCCGGAATATTCGACCAGTTTCTCCCGGACTTCCGGGATCGAGAAGTTGAAATGCTGGGGGCCGACCAGGTACACGTCATCACTGGAACGTTCCCACACGGACTTGAGCAGCCGCGAGGTCAGTTCAAGCACGCCGCGGGTCTGGCGGAATTCCCGGTTTTCCTTGAACAGGGCAATCACGTTCTTGTAGCGGGGATGAAAGGGATAGGTGGCGGGGATCTCATCGGCCCACGCGTCAGCGCCGGGGGGAAGGGTCTTCGCGGTGATCGCTTCGCCGTAACGCTGACGGAAGGCGTCGGCGATTTCACGGATTTCCGCCTCGTCCGGCAACCTGTCGAACAGCCGTTTCCGGAGAATTTCGTAAATGTCATTGCTGGAGAGATCAACCGGTGAAATGCTCTTGGCGCACCGATCCACTTCCTGCCTGGCGTTTTTCAGGGCGTGATCAATCAGGTTGGCGGCCTCTTCGTACACCGCCTCGAGATCGGAAATCACCACGCACACGTTGTTGCGCCGCGCGGCGGCGGTCAGCAGGGTGGACAGGGCCGTGGTCACGATATCGGCCACCGTGCCACTTCCCACGGGCGAGGTCCGGTAATTGTTAAAGTAAGGGGGCATTTCATCGAGCAGGATGAGAATCGGACGGTTGCCGACTTCCTTGAACAGGGCCAGCCAGTCGCTTTCGCCTGGCGCCTTGGGCCCGCTACTCCAGAACGCCCTGAATAGATCGGGATACCCCAGTTGCTTGGCAAGGTCTCCCCAGAAAAACTCGTTGGGGAAATTCCGGCCGTTGAACGCGGCCACGGCGGCCGCGCCGAAATCATGGACGTAAGGCAGGTCGGCCACGTAGCGTTCACGCAACTTTGGATACCTGGCCAGGAATCCAAAGGCCGTCATCAGGTGGGTTTTGCCGCCCCCCATGGCCTGCCTGAGGTGATAGACCGCCACCTCGGTCCGGCCGGCCAGACGCGCCATGCCGTCAGCCAGCAACTGGCGCATGTTCTGGGTGATGTAGGTGCGTTCAAAAAAACGTTTTCCCGCTTCTTCGTCGCGGATGACCTCGTCAATGTTTTCTATGAGTTGGGCCAACTGAAAATCCAGCGCGTCCTCTTTGAGCGCGCAGGCTTGTTTCACCGTTTTCATGGAAGGGCCTCCTGAGGTCAGATCAAGGATATTATAAAATCACGCGATCATGCTATTAAAACAGGGCACAATATTGCTTTCAGCCCCGCGCGCGTGTAAGTATAATCGCTTAAAACGCGAAGACCGGCGGCGGAGAGCCGGTGGACCAGCAAGCAATAACCAAAGAGGAGGACGCTCCATGAAACTCGGACTGCTGACGGTGATGTTCGGCGACAAGCCCCTGAAAGACGTGCTGGAAATGATCCGGCCCCTGGGGCTGCAGACGGTGGAACTGGGCGCCGGAAACTACCCCGGCGAGGCCCACTGCCCGCGCAAGGAACTGCTGGCCTCCAAGCCCAAGCGCGAAGAACTGCTCGCCATGCTCAAGGGCGAAGGACTGGAAATCAGCGCGCTCAGCTGCCACGGCAATCCCCTGCACCCGGACCCCGCCTTCGCCAAGGCTCACCAGGAAGCGGAAGAAGAAACCATCCGCCTGGCCTCGCTGCTGGGCGTGAAGGTGGTCAACGGCTTCTCGGGCTGCCCCGGCTCCGACCCCAAGGCCACCCGGCCCAGCTGGGTCACCTGCGCGTGGCCGCCCGACTACCTGGAAACCCTCGAGTACCAGTGGAACGAGGTGGTGTTCCCCTACTGGCGCAAGCGCGCGCAGTTCCTCAAGGACCACGGCGTGAAGTTCGCCTTCGAAATGCACCCCGGCTTCGTGGTGTATAACCCCGAAACCCTGCTGAAACTGCGCAAGGAATGCGGCACCGCGCTCGGCTGCAACTTCGACCCCAGCCACCTGTTCTGGCAGGGCATGGACCCCGTGCTGTGCGTGAAGGAACTGGGCAAGGCCATCTTCCACGTGCACGCGAAAGACTCGGTGGTGCACGAATGGAACGCCAAGGTCAACGGCGTGAACGACGCCAAGCACTACGGCGATGAAATGAACCGGTCGTGGATCTTCCGGACCTGCGGATACGGCCACGACCTGAAGTGGTGGAATGACTTCTTCTCGATGCTCCGCATGGTGGGCTACGACGGCGCCATCAGCATCGAACACGAAGACAGCCTGATGTCGAGCTGGGAAGGCCTGACCAAGGCGGTGAACTTCCTGAAACAGACGATCATCTTCCAGAAGCCCACGGCCATGACCTGGGCCTGATCGCGAAAGCAGGCCACACCCGGCGGGAGTTCCCCCTCCTGTCCCGGGTAGCCCTTGAAACTTACATCCGGCCGGTCCGATTCCCCGGGCCGGCCGGAAACATTGCTGGACCCCGTGAGCGAGACTCCACAAACCCGTCGCGGTGCTCTCCTTTCACAAAAAAAGCCCGCCGGGCGGGGAACCGGCGGGCAGGAAGATACACCAGGGCCCGTGAATTATTCTTTAACCTTGACGAACGTCCACGGGGCCATCACGTCATTGTTGAAATCCCCACGGCCAAAAGATTTCCAGTTGTTTGAAGAGCCAAAAGACGCCAGCAGTTCATTGAAGGGACTCAGGCCCACCACCCACCGCGCGATCCACGGGTCATTCGGCACGGCCTTGTAGATTTCGTACTTCGAGTAGTCCCACCTGCCCGTCGCCCCAATGAATTCAGCATCCAGGGACGCGTACTGCGTGATATTCATCAGGAGCATGGTATCCAGCGCCGGCCAGCCGTCTACCTTGGCTCCGGCCTTGGCTTCAAAGGTCCCCTTCATTTCGTAGGTAACCACCCAACTGTACAGGGCGTCCAATTCAGAACGGTCTGGCAAAAACTCATACTCGCGGTACACGAAATTATTCTTGTCGAACTGGAGTTCCATCTTGAACCGATAGGCGTTGTCCGCGTCATCCTTGGCCGAGGTCAGCGTGCCGTTCGTCGCATCAACGACCACCGGTTCAACGCTCTGCCACTTGCCGGCCAGGCTCCAACTGGTGGGAAGCAGCGGACAGCCGCTCAACATGAGCATACACAGCGTCAACGACAGCAAGCCCAGCATCTTCTTCATCGTTTGCATCTCCTCTGGTTAAGAACATCCCCGCACTGTTCTGGGTATTCGTTGGATATGAATATTATAGCATGATTTTTCATGTTTAGCAAGTGAACGGGCTCCTTTATCAAGTGACCGTGCCTGCCGGGAGCCAGTTCGGTTCCGGCGCGAGGCCGTATTCCTTCAGCAGGGCTTCCAACAGGCGACTGAGTTCATCGAAAAGCCGTCTCGTGTCCGCGTCGGCATGGCGACGGATGAACTGGTCGAGAGCGCCCGCCTCGTGCTGCTGTATCCATGGCCCCAGCAGGTTGTGCCGTTCTTCCGGGTCCCTTTCGAGGTCGTACAGTTCGTAGCGGTCCCAGACGCCATGGTACTTCATGAACTTGTACCGGTCGGTTCGCGCGCCCAGCACCGTCGGCGTCTGGGGAAAACCCCGTTCCCAGAAATAGGCATATAACCACGCGTCGCGCCAGGGCACGGACGCTCCCCGCAACAGGGGCACGAAAGACCGGCCCTGGACGCCAGGCGGCACCGTCGCCCCGGCCAGTTCACAGCAGGTCGGGCACAGGTCGACGTTCAGGATCATTTCCGATCGGCGCGAGCCCGCCGGCACAAAGCCCGGTCCCCACGCGACCAGGGGAATCCGAATCGAGGCTTCGTACATCGTCCGCTTGTCGACCAGGCCATGCTCACCGAACTGGAACCCGTTGTCCGAGGTGAACAGCACGGTGGTATTGCCGGCAAGGCCCTGTTCGCGTAACTGGTCCAGCAGGCGCCCGACGCTTTCGTCAACGGCCAGCAGGGTCTCCGCGTAACGGCGGGTGAAGGCGTCGAAGGATTCCCGGTTGTTATACATCCCGTCCACGCCGTGCCAGGAACGCCGCTGGCGGCGCACCCATTCCGGTTTTCCGGCGTAGTTTTCATCGGTGTCCGCCATGGTGACCGGCCGGGGCCACGTTCTGTCGGCATATCGCCCGGCATGCCGCGGGGCCGGCGTGAATTCATCGTGAACCGCCTTGTGAGACAGCCACAGAAAGAATGGCTGACGCGTGTCCTGTTCCTTAAGAAAGTCCAGGGCGTAGTCCGTCAGCAGGTCGGTGATATAGCCTTCCCGGGGGGTCTTCCGGCCGTCCACGTTGAGCACCGGGTTGGTGTAGACGCCCTGCCCCCGGAAAGACACCCAGCGATCGAAGCCGGGGCGGGGCGCGTCGCTTTCGCCACCCATGTGCCATTTCCCGATGAAAGCGGTCCGGTAACCGGCCTCGCGCAGGATTTCAGGGAAGGTCTGGATACCCGGCGGCAGCGCGGTCGAATTATTCATGACCCCGTGCCGATGGGCATAGAGGCCCGTGAGCATGCTGGCGCGACTGGGAGAACAGAGGGACGTCGTAACGAAAGTGTTTTCGAACAGGCATCCTTCGGCCACCACCTGGTCCAGGCGCGGGGTGGTGAAATAAGGATTCCGGCATCCCATGCCATCGTAGCGGAGGTCATCCACCAGAATAACGACCAGGTTGCGGCGCGCGTCCCCCGCGCCGGAAACAGCGGATGTTTTCCTCGCCAGCCCGGCGGTCAGCACGGCCGCACCCGCGGCCCGCAAAAAACCGCGTCGGGGCACTCCTGATCCGCCGCGCTGTCGGGTCATCCCGGCACCCTCCCTGGCGGTTCGGGCTGGATCTCAGACCTCGACGGTGGCGCCGGAGGTCAGGTTGCGCCAGCGCACGCCGACCTTGGACAGGGCGTATCCGGTTTCCTTGAGCCAGTCGCCGTAGACGGTCATCCAGTGGAAGCCGCGCATGCCGGTGACCAGTCGTTTCCAGTCGCCGTCAATGGACACGTCAACCTGGGATCGACAGATGTCGAGGAAGGGATTGTCGAGCACCTTACCGGTGAAGCCGTGCCACACGCGGTTTTCGAAATCGGGCACCAGCGTGGTGGTTACCTGGCCAAGGGCCATTTCCACTTTGGGCGCGGCACCGAAATCGGATTCGTAATGGGTGACGACCCGCGCCGGAGCCAGCGTCCGGCCATCCAGTCGACGCGGCGCAGTGCAGTGGGCCAGGGTAATCTGGCCGTGGTGCGGATAGGTGGGATCGTTCAGGAACACGGGCAGGCCGGCGATGTGACGCAGCAGGATACCCGATGGAATGACCACGAAATCGGATTCACAGAAGGCCATCGCGCCCGCGTCGTTCAGCACGGACAAGGTCAGGCATGCCGTGGTGTCGGCGATGGGCATGATGGTGCCCATGCACTCGTTGACGGTTATGGCAGCGCATTCGTGTTCGAGCATCAGGCGTTCGAACACCCGGGCGAGCAGAAACGCGCGTTCGACGTAGCCGCGGTCGGTTTCGAGGCTCACGGACGGGTCGTCCAGCCACGCCGCGGCGTCCGACACCGCCTGCCGCGTCATCGCTTCGTCCGAGAAGGCTTTCCGGATCCGCTCGCCCAGTTCGTCGTACGTGACGGTGGGCAGATCCATCTTCCACTGTTCGCGGCAGACACGGGTGGCCGTTTTGCCGCCGTCGTTCCAGCCGCTGGGACCGCCCACGCACACGACCCGAGCGCCGAGGGTGTTGCGCAGGCCATACAGCGCGCGTAACCGCCACGCCACGTCGTTCAGGTCGTCGACCACCACGTCCTCGGGGGTCAGCCCTTCGATCACGCAGTGATCCGACTCGCGCCGGAGCAGGCGAGGATGGGCAATCTCATACCACAGGGACACGGGCCCCGACTTGTGACGCACGAACAGAATGTTCCATCGGTCCGGGGTGATCAGCGGGCGCACTTCGCCGGTCGCGCCGTAAATGAGCAGGACATCCGCGTCCATTCCAAGGATGGCGTCTCGATTGGTCTCAGGTCGGAACTGCGCCACGTCCAGGAATTCCACGGGAACGCCAGCCATCGTTTTCAACTGGGCGAGTTCCCCACGGATCCGTTCGACTTCCGCCGCGACGTCTTCTTCCGTGTGCAGGCCGCCCCAGGGACGCCAACTGCGTTTTTCCGCGCGCTGGTACAGGGTAACGCTCAGCACCGGCAACACCCGAAGCGGCTTGGGCGGACGGACTTCAAAGGACGTGACCGCGCCCCCCGCGCCGGCCGCGCGGGCCGCCGCCAGCATGGCCAGTCCAGCGGCGCCTCCGCCCGCCGCCGCGAAAAAGGCCCGTCGTGTCAGGCCGTGCTCATGCCGATGCCCATGTTCCCCGCCCAGGTGACATCCGCAACATCCCGCGCGCCGCTTTTCCATGATCCCGTCTCCCATGATCTAGGCCGAAGTAAACGTTCACATCCGGGCAATAACCCTTTGATTTCAGTATAAAGAATCCCTGTCGAAAATCAAGCACGTTCTGGCACTATTTTGTCCCATACCAGCGAATGAGACGGACAGCGTAGGGGGGAAGAGCGAGGTTCAGTCGGACGTCGGATCCGGCGCGCTCGAAGGAGAGCGTCTCGCCGGAAAGAAGGTCGCGGCACGTGTCGTACGCCGCTGGCACTCCCCGCGGGATGATGGTTCCTTGCCAGGGGAATCCGTCGTGACTGGCCACGAGCACGGTCCGGTGGGTGGTCCCGGTCGCGCTCAGCCACTCGACGGGCGGGCCGTCTACCGTCACCGGACGGACCGTGTCAAACACGTGGTCGAACAGGCGCGCGGCGACTCCGGCCAATGGCGCGAAACCGCCTTCATACCAGGGAATCAGCACCGTGATCACCCGGCCCGATCCCAAGGGCGCGGTAATGACCAGCGGATCTCCCGACGGGGTTGACGCCCAGACTTCCGCCCCGTCCGCCGGTCGGGCGGGACAGTACCGGAACGGTTCGGGCAGGGCGGGCTCTTCCCCCCACCGCCACGACCGCCCCACCCGCAGTTCAGGTTCGATCAGCGCGCCGCACCAGTCGGCGTCCGCGGGCGTGACCTGCCCCGCGCAGACCACGAGCGTGCCACCGGACCGGGCAAAGTCGGCCAGTTGGCGTTTCACCTGGTTTTCCGGAAAGGTCTGGCCCAGCAGCACGGCCACCCGGTAATTCTCGAGCGTGTCCGCGCGGACGTCATCCGTGAACACGTCGAAGATGTCTCCCCACCGCGAGTCACCCATAGGGCGGTATGGCGCGGGATTCCGTTTTTCGGTGGAAAAGATCCGGCGGGCCTCGTCCCGGGAGGTGAACCGCCCGAAAGGAATCGGCGGTTCCGCGTCATAAACGTCCCCGGGGCTGGGCGCGAACTCTGGCGTGACGCAGGACAGCGCGAAAGGCGTGGCGGGCGGGTCGTTGACCGCGTAGGAGCCCGCGGGAAAAGGATCCATGGCGTAGTTCGCCCCGGGGAAAGCGTTCAGGAAAAAGCCGTCGATGCCACGGTCTCCCTGGCGACTGGGGATCCGAGCGTAGTTCCACGCGGTGCTGGTAGTTCGCCAGTAGGGCGGAGTCATCCAGCCGTGATCTTCCGCGAGAATCACCGCCACGGGCACGTCGGGCGTGCCGGGGTCTATATCCCGGGCCAGAGAGCCAAAAGCGTCGATGGCCCGGGCCACCGCGCCGGGGCCCGCCGCGCCATAATGCATCATGCCTCCCTCGATCCGCAGAACCCGCGCGCCCGAAAGCCACGCGATCCACAGGTGCCGGGTGTACAGCGAGGGATCCAGATCGGGCACGCCCCCATAGATGACGCCCCACCACAGCGACAGGTCAATGCCCCAGGTTTTACCGTATTGCCGGGCCGCGCCCCGCGCGAAGGCGATGGCCGTCTGCAGGTCTTCGACGTCATCGTTCGCCCGTTCCACGATGATCGTGTCGACGCCGTGACGCGCGTAATCGTGGGCGCTCCGGGCGTAACCGGCCATGCCCCAGATCTGGAGGTCGGGATATTCCCGGACGACGGACATGGCCTCTTCAAGGTACCGATCCCAGAGTTGTTTGGCCGCGGCATACGTCCGCGGTTTCTCGCGGAGGAGTCGCGCGGAAAAGCCCACCCCCGCCGAATCGTCTTCCATGAACATCTGCGCAGTGGGTCCATCCGCCGGAAACCGCCTGGCGAGTTCAACCAGCCGGGACAGGGGTGGAACCGGTTTACGATAACGCGCCCAGAACCACGTCCGCGTGCCAGGGTGGGCGTGCAACTGGGGCACGCAACGCAGCCCGCGGGAAATGGCCCGCTCGTAATGCGCGTCCGGAGCGGTCGCGGGGATTTCCACACCCCAGCACCAGTTCCGGTCGCTCAACCAGTCAAGCAACGGTTCCGTGCCCTCGGCGGGGTCCAGGTCCCAGACAATTTTCATGAACGCGTTTTCCCGTTTGTCCTGTTCCGGCATCGGTGATTCGGCCGGAGCCGACAGGGCCAGCGACAGCAGTCCGACAAGCGCCGGGAAAAAAACGGCATGAGCCATGTCGTGTACTCCTCAAGGATGGGCGGCTGCCTGCGAACTATCCGTGGTATCCAGCAACTTTCCCGTCGAACCCATGGAGATGTCTCCGTGGATCACGCCCTTGTGGCCGCGCAACTGGCGCGCGAGTTCCTCGATGTCCCGGGCGCGGCCGCGAATCAGGATAACCTCCACGCACAGATCTTCATTGAGGTGCACGTGGGTCGTGGCCAGGATCTGCTGGTGATAGTGGTGCTGCAGGTGGACCAGTTCATGGGCGAGGTTGTGGGCCTCGTGGTTGTACACCAGGGTGATGCTGCCCACGGCTTCTTCGTTCCGCTTCCAGCCTTCTTCGATCAGGTGTTTCCGGATGAGACCCCGAACGAATTCCGATCGGTTGTTCATGCCCGCCTGCTCGGTAAGCTGGTCCAGAAATGCCAGCAGTTCTGGTTCCAGCGTGATGCTGATCCGTGCCAGTTCGCTCATGCGCGCCTCCCGGTTTTGTGGTGCAACCATGCGTTCCTTATCATGGGCCAAACGTGGTGAATAACGCAAAACAGGACGGACGCGCCATTGACCGGAAAGTGGCCTGGCCTGATGAACGCTCCCCAGGATACCTCTCAACGTTTCTTTAGAAATATCGCCGTGCTGATCGCTTTTTTCGCGGGGTTATCCGCGCTGGCGGCCTTGCCATGGGGATGGGAATGGGCCTGTCGCCACAACTGCCCCCTGGACCATCCCCTGTGGGCATGGCGTAAGGCCCACCTTCATTTCATGCCTGTTGGTACCAGAGGCCTGATGCCCGGGCCCCAGGCGTTCGCGGGCAACCGGGTCAACCTCCATGCCTGGCACGGCAACCAGGAAATTGTCCTCCGTTACCCCGTGGATCCGGCCCGGCTGTCTTTTCGTGCCCGACTGGATACCAGCGCGTACCTCGTGGTGTTTCTGAATCGTACCCGCTCGGTACCCCTGCCCGAGGATCCTCCTGACCGGGCCCTGCGCGTATCCTCCAATCCTTCGACGCCGAGCGCGTGGCTCCTCGTAGATCCCGTGGGACGTTTCATGGAACGCGCGCCTTTTACATTGCCCCATCCCATGGACGCGGGCGCGTGGCACAGCTTCACGCTGGAGTTCAGCAACGATCGCGTCAAACTGTTTCAGGACGGCGTGGCGGTGTCCGATATCCCCCGCGACTGGGCAGGGCCCAGGCATATCGCCTTTCGTGGTTCAGACTCCCGGTATTACTGCGCGGTGGACGACGTGCGCGCGGAAGACGCGGCGGGTAACGTACTGTTCAAGGAAACTTTTGATCGACGTGACCTGTTTGGCTTCGCGTGGGGATGCTGCTTCCTGGCATGTTTCGGGGTATCGGCTGGACTGCTATTGCTGGTCGCCCAAAAACCGGCCTTCCGTACCGTGGTGACCGCCTTCCTCCTGCTGGGGCAGGTCAGCCTGGTCCTGTGCGGAACGGTTTTCTGGATCATGGCCACCCGCCAGCGGGCGTATTATCCACCCGCTCCCCTGTTGATCGATCGTGAGCAGGCCCACGTGCGCAAGGTACTGACTGAAAGACAGGACACCATGATGCAGGCCTGCGACACGGTCACCGAACCGCTGAAAGTGGTGTTCCTGGGCACGTCACAGACCTGGGGAGAAGGCGCGAGCGCGCCGGGACTGGAGTGGGCGCGCCGGAGCGTGTCGATCCTGAACAGTTACAACGTGTTGCCACCCCCGGGAACCGTCAACGCGGCGGTTCCCGGCGCGGTCAGCGCGCAACTGGCCGACCTGTACGCGCAACTGCTGACCCACTGTCCTCACCAGGTTTTGTGTGTCAACCTCGGGATTAATGACAAGGACCCGGAGGAACTGGAGCGTCATCTGGACCGGATCACGCGGGAGGCGCGGGACCATGGCGTGGCCGTAATCCTGTTTTCGGAGGCCGCGCAGTTTTCACGGGATCCCGCGTTTAACCTTAAGGTACACGGCATACAGCGGGTCGCGGAACGGTATCACCTGTCTTATCTTAACCTGGACGAAGCGATTGGCCAGGCCGATGACGGCCTGCGATGGTGGGATAGGGCGCATCCTACCGACTGGGGCCATCACCTGATCGCGGATGCCGTGGCCCGGTTCCTGAAGGTACACCTGCCCGATCTGTTGAAGTCAGCCCCATGAAGGGAACCATGGCAACGGCACCCGCGAACGAGCCCACTCCACGCAACGGTGATACCGTGATGACATGGGGCAAGCCCTGAAATGTTCGGTGGTCACGATCATCTTCGTGCCGCGTGAAACATTTCCAGGTAAAGGCACTTCAACGCGATGCCACCGCCTGCTGGTAGCACATGTACCGGTTAATCACGAGCAACCCTCGTCTGCCTGGGCGGCCGGTCGACAACGCGCAAGGCCCCCGGTCACCAGGAACGCGCGCGGTATTATCCCGGGGTAACCTCCCGGGTCTGGGGGTTATACACCATCCGCCGTCCGGAGTCGAAGGCCATCATGGCCATGATCACCGCCACGGCGTGGGCGTACCCATCATCGATAGACGCGTGAGGGGTCTTGTTCTCCCGGACGCACCGCAGCCAATTCTCCATGTGGTCCGGCATGGGCACTTCGGGAATGGGCATGCGATCCTTGACGCGACCATCAGGCTTGCCCGCGCCTTCCTGGGTCACGTACAACTTGTCCGCGGAACCGAAATACTCGTCGAGATTCATCATGGCATTGTTGCCGAACAGCCGGAAGGTATCGCCGCTGCCGTTGCCGAAATTGGTCGAATAAGCCACCAGGAACCCCTCGGGATAAGTCCACAGGGCCTGCACGCAATCCGGGCAGGTAAATTCATGCTCATCCTTCCAGGTGTACACGCCGCCGAGGCATACCGCCGACTCGGGAATTTTTGCTCCGGTCAGGTAATGCACGAGGTCGATGTAGTGGCTGCCGAATCCCGGGACCGCGCCATCCGAAAACTCCCGGTACCCATACCAGCCCGTGAACACGTCCGGGCGGAAGGGCCGTCCTGGCAGGCCGTTCAGAAATTCTTTCCAGTCCACGTCTTCTTCCTTCGCGTCCGCCAGGCGCGAATACCAGTAGGGCCGCGGATCATTGCGGCACTGTTCCACCCGGGCGATGGTGCCCAGGACACCGGATCGCACGACTTCCCGCGCGCCGGTCATCGTGGGCAGGCTGCGCAACTGGGTGCCCACCTGGACCACCACGCCCGACTCCCGGACGGCATCCACCGCCCGTCGCAGGCCTTCCATGTCCTTGGCGAGCGGTTTTTCGCAGTAGGCGTGCTTGCCGGCCCGCGCGGCGGCTTCCAGGTGCAGCGTGTGCAGGTGATCCGGCGACGCGATCATCACCGCGTCCACGTCGCTCATGTCCATGACTTCCCGGTACGACACGCATTGCCGGGGTTCCCGGCCGTACCAGTCCCGGGCCATGGCCGCGGCTTCCTCGCGGCGCTGCCGCCACACGTCGCACACCGCGACGATTTCCGCGTTCAGTTCCTGGTCCCACCGATGCAGGCCGGTCATCAGGTCTCCCCGGCCCCTGGACCCACAGCCGATCACTCCCACGTTGATCCGGTCGTTCGCCCCAATGACCCGGCCGTAGGACCGCGCGCTGAGCGTGACCGCCGTGGCGGCCGCCGCGGCCGATTTCAGGAAATCCCTGCGGGTTGTGGATAGGTCTGACATGGCTTGCTCCTTCTCCGCTTGGCGGGTTCAGTCCGCGTACAGACGCCTTCGTTCATGATCATACTTCACCCGGCAGCCCCGGTCATACGCTTCCATGGCCATAATCACGGCGACGGAATGGTAGTAACCGTCGTCGATGCTCGCAATGGGCGTGGTTCCGTCGCGCAGGCATTCGAGCCAGTTTCGCATGTGATCAGGACGGTCCACTGGTTCCACCGGCACGCGGTCCCGGACCCGTCCATCCGGCCGACCCGCACCTGCCGAAGTCACGTGGAAATCGGGCGCGGCGCCAAATCGGAACCAGTCGTCGAGGTTCATCATGGCGTTACTGCCAAACACGCGGAAGGTATCTCCACAGTCGTTGCAGAAACAGGTGGAGTAGGTGACCTGGAATCCCTCGGGATATTCCCACACGGCCTGTACCGTGTCGGGACAGGTAAACCGGTACGCGTCCCGCCACACGTACTGTCCCCCAAGGCAGACACAGGAAGCGGGCGCGCCCACGCCCGTGAAATACCGGACAAGGTCGACAAAATGGCTGCCATACCCCGGCACCGCGCCATCCGAAAATTCCCGGTGTCCCATCCATCCCGTAAACATCCACGGATCAAAGGGCCGGGGCGACCGGTCGTTCAGGAATGCCGCCCAGTCCACGTCCTCTTCCCGCGCTTCTTTCAGCCTCGGGTACCAGTAGGGACGGGGGTCGTTGAAATACTGTTCGACGCGCGCGATGGTGCCCAGCGCGCCCGAACGGATCACCTCCCGGGCGCCAGCAAGGGCGGGCAGGCTGCGCCAGTGCGTGCCCACCTGGACCACCACGCCCGACTCCCGGACCGCGTCGACCGCCCGGCAGAGCCCCTCCATGTCCTTGGCGAGCGGTTTTTCGCAGTAGGCGTGCTTGCCGGCCCGCGCGGCGGCTTCCAGGTGCAGCGTGTGCACGTGATCCGGGGACGCGATGATGACCGCGTCCACTTCCGGCATGTCCAGCACTTCCAGGTAGGACACGCATTGCCGGGGTTCCCGGCCGTACCAGTCCCGGGCCATGGCCGCGGCTTCCTCGCGCCGCTGTCGCCACACGTCGCACACGGCGATAATCTCCGCGTTCAGTTCCCGGTCCCACCGATGCAGGCCGGTCATCAGGTCTCCCCGGCCCCGCAGACCACACCCGATCACCCCCACGTGAATCCGGTCGTTTGCCCCGGGGATCCGCCGGAGTGACGGGGTTGTGTTTCCTCCCTTCGGCAAGGGCGGTACATCCGTTGCCATGGTCGAGTACCTCCAAACCATCCCAGTATACAACCTGATCTTCCCCCGAACGAGGAAGACAGAACGAACTTGAAGTGTTATATTGGCGCTACCACAAGCGAGGAGCATGACGATGAGACAGCTGGTTGTGGGATTCCTGCTGCCGGTATTGGTCGTAATGGAAGCGTATGGCGCGTCGTTGCGTTTTTTCGGAAACGGTATTGATGATATCGACCGGGTAAAAATCCTGGTCGACAACCCTTCGGACACGCTCCCTGGTCCTCCCGCGGATATTGGAGCGGAAGACTTTACCATTGAGTTCTGGCTCAAGGGGTCCCTGGCGGAAAATCCCGCCCCAGCGGTGGCATGTGGCGAGAATATCAACTGGATATACGGCCACGTCATTATCGATAGAGACCGCTACCTGCAGGACCGTAAATTCGGCATTTCCGTCGCGGGTGGATACATCGTTTTTGGTGTCAGCGGGGACGGCACGGGTGACATGACCCTGTGTAGCGCCGTTCCCGTGCTGGATGGATCGTGGCACCATGTGGCCGTACAAAGGGAGCGCGCCACGGGGATCATGTCCATGTACGTGGATGGGGTGTTCCAGGGACAGGTCGTCGGTCCAGGCGGCGATATTTCCTACCCGGACGACGGTATCCCGGGCAACTACTGTGGTGGCCCTTGCGTGAACAGCGATCCTTACCTGGTATTCGGTGCTGAGAAACACGACGCGGGTAGCCTGTTTCCCTCGTTCAGTGGATGGCTCACCAATGTCCGGCTTTCCCGGGTCATCCGTTATACCCAGAATTTCACGCCTGCCAGCGCCCCATTTTCGCCGGATGCCGACACGGTCGCCCTGTACCTGTTTGACGAGGGTACCGGATTAACGCTAAACGATTCATCCGGATTCCCCGGAGGACCCAGTGACGGGGTCATCCGCTTCGGTGGAAATCCTCCCGGACCGGTCTGGTCTGCCGAATCACCCTTCCAGGAACCCGCGCCTGTAGAGGTATATATAACGGGACCCAGGCAGGTTGAAATGGGCTCCGACGCGACATTACGTGTCGAGTATTCCGGGTTACTGTCGATCCCGACGATTGCCTGGAGCCGGGATGGCGTGGAGATTCCAGGCGCCTTTGATGAAACCCTGGTATTACTCAACATCGACGAGGAGGATGCCGGCGCGTACGTGGCCACCCTGACCACCGCGGACAAGGCCGTGTACCAGTCACCTCCCTTTATCCTGACGGTGGTTCCCATGATCCCCGCCGCAGGTACCCTGTCGCTGTTGCTGCTGGCGGTCGGATGCGTGCTGGTGGGCGGCCTTGTTGTAAACAATAAAGCATAATGATCAGAAATTTAGTGGCGTCAGGCCCCACGCCGGATCCGGCCCCTCTGAATGCGGAAACCTCGGCAGACTCGTCAACTCCTTGATCGTTTTTATTGATTTTATTGATAAAATGTATTTACAAATAGACTCTTGACAAAATCCAAAAAATACCGTATAATATCCGCCATGGGGGTTGATCCCGTGGGCGGGCGAGGCAGTACGCGCCGCGGGAAGTATGACGCGAAAAAAGCCTGATTGATGGTCCGTTCTCCAGGCGGTTGTACCGCGACGGGACGCATCGTAAGGCATTGGGGTTCAACACACAACGGGAGTTGACCATCCATGACCCTGCAACTGGCCACGGGAATCTGGGTTTTTCAACCGGCAGTGGACGCGTATTGCGTCGATGGATACCGGGACCCTATTCGCATCACGGACATCTTCACCGCCATCAACAAGATGAAAGTGCCCATAAAAGGCATCGAAATCCGGCAGACCGACATCACCCCGGAAATGCCCGTCAAAGAAATGAAGAAGTTACTGAAGGACCAGGGACTGGCCTGTTCCTGCGTGGCCGCTAACCTGTGTTTCTCCCGGAAATTCGCCCTGGGCGGCTTTGGCAACCAGCACCAGAAAACCAGGTCCGCCGCCATCGAGGAAGGCCGGAAAGCCGTTGACATTGCCCGGGCCCTGGGGGCTACCGATGTTACCCTGCGCCTGTACACCGATGGCTACGACTACCCCTTCCAGGTGGATTACACTTCCCAGTGGAATACCATCATCTCGTCGATCAAAACCATCGCGAAGTACGCCGCGGGAGACGTGAATATCGCCGTGGCGTACAAACCGAGGGAACCCCGCAAGCGATTGAGTGTCTCCACGGTGGGTAAGGCCCTGTCCATGTGCCAGGAAATCGCCATGAAAAACGTGGGCGTGGCCTTTACCTTTTCCCACGCCCTGATGGCCGGAGAGAACCCGGCCGAGTCCATCGCGTTTCTGCATCGTTCTGGCAAGCTGTTCCAGGTGTACTTCAACGACTGTCATGGATACTGGGACGATGCCATGATGCCGGGATCCCTGCACCTATGGGAAACGCTCGAGGCTCTGTTTTACCTCAAGACCGCCCGGTACTCCGGCTACGTGACCATCGATATCGTGCCGCCCCGGATGGATCCCGCCAACGCCCTGCAGATTGCCGCGGGAAACCTTGCCGTGCTCTGGAAAAAGGCCGAAAAAATCGACATCGCCGAGATGCGCAAGATCCAGAAAACCATGGACGCCACCGAAAGCCAGAAGGCGATCCGACGGGCGTTGCTGCTGTGACAGGTCTGATTTAGGGGGAGTTCCTCCAGGAAAAAACCATGCCGGATAAGAGGCCCGCAATGAGCGGTGGGCCCACTATGGCGGGAAAAGACCTCACGGCATCAGGAAGGACCACGCGCGGTTCAGCCGTTTTCAAAAAGGTCACTGGTACCTGAATTGCCCTCCTTCCGGGTATTCTTGACCACGGCACGCGCCGGGATGCCCGCGCGCGTGGATGAGTTTCTTCCACCTTGCCGTGAGCGGTACACTGTGCGTAGAGGTTTTAATGGATGAATCCGGTCGCGCGTCAGACGCTGGAACTTTACATTATCGTGCTGGCCGCCCTTTGCGGAGGGCTGGCGACGTGGTTGCTTACGGGGTGGGGCGTCCGGTGGATGGCCGGGTGGAAGAGGCTACGAAGCCATGCCCCCGCGGCATCCGTCAACGCGCGCGTGTCCGCGGATGGCTCTCCCGCCCGGTCCACCGCGTCCGCGGGCGTGGAACAGGCCGCGCCGGGTGCCACCCCCGAAAGTCAGCGTGATGGATCGGTCTAATCCTTTTTCCAGCCAGGGCCCTGAACGCGCGTCATCCCGACCGGTACCGCGGCCATGGATAGGCGTTTATTTCACCTGTTGCCGCGTCTATGCCCGGATCTACCTTAACCGGGAGGGCAATGCTTTCACGGGACATTGCCCCCGCTGCGCCCGGCCCGCGCGGATTGAGGTCCGCGCTGATGGCGTGGCTTCCCGCTTCTGGGTAGCGGAATAATCCCCCGGGAAATCACGGTTCATCCGGGCGCCGGAATGCCCGGCGGAGGCACAAGGGTCACTCCAGGCAGGAAAGCGGAACGCGCCACACCCGTACCCGTTCCCGGTTCCACGTGTAGGAAATCGCGATGCCATCGTTCACGCGGATGATGGCAGGATAGGAATACTCGCTGTCCAGGTTACAATCGTTCTCGAGGTGGGCCAGCAGTTTCCAGGTATTGCCGTTGTCCCCGGATACCGCGAGGGACAGGGGCGTGCGGGGTCCCCAGTTGATGTTAACGGGGTTGAAAACCAGGAGTACCCTGCCGTCTTCCAGCCTGAGGGCGTCGATTCCGCTGTTGTTGTTGGGCAGGCCAGCCGGAACCATGGGGGCCCAGGTCTGACCATAATCCTCGGACGTGGTTTTCCAGATCTGCCTGGCTCCCGTGCGCGCCAGCGCCGTTACGTGCCCGGGTTCCGATTCCCAGAAGGTTGGCTGGATCGCGCCCCCCACCCTCCGGGGAATGGATGGATCCCGGGGAAAATTATCCGTGCGCGTCCAGGTCCTACCCCCATCGGTGGACCGGTCCGCGAAACACTGCCAGCCCCCTTTTTCCGTGGATGCCGGGGCCAGCCACGTACCGTCCGAGAGCACAATGGGCTTGTTTTTCACGGGCCCCCGGCCGCCCACGTCCCCGGGCACCAGTTCCTCCGGGTCAGTCCACGTCAAGCCGTGGTCGCGGGAAATCCGTCGCCAGGTGGACCATATTTTCGGATCCAGCCCCACCTTGAAGAACAGGTGAATTGCGCCGGAGGCCGGATCCGTGAAGAGCACGGGATTCCAGTGGGCCATTTCCCGCGCCCGGGCAACTTTCTGCGGGGGCGTCCAGCCCGACGCGGCGCGGCGGGACATCCAGATGGCCACGTCAGGATTCTTTTCCCGGGTGCCTCCGAACCAGGCCGCCAGGAGATCCCCGTTTGCCGCCTGGGTCAGCGTGGACGCGTGACACTGGCGGAAGGGACGATCGTCTCCGAACACGAACTCCACGGTGCCGCCCTGCTCCACCACCCGCTTTTCGAATTCCGGCGCGTCGATCACCGAACTGGAATCCAGGTTCGTGAAGTCGCCCGCGCGCAACGCCTGGCAACCCTGGGGTGACAACAGGCACGGCTTATGCGCCAGATCACGGTTGGCGACACAACCGGAAATCAGTAACCACGCGGTCATCATCGTCACACCAACCCGCATCACGCGCATGAAGGATTCTCCAGTTACCGGTTGCCCTGCCGACGCGATCCGGCACCCAGCGCGCCGTGCAGCATTTCAGGTAACTTGCTTCCTATGATAATCCGTCGACCATCGTCCAGTTCCAGCAGGACCCCGCGGTTTCCCGACGCGTTGAGAAACGCGCAACGATGGCCTTCGAACCGGCCCCAGCGAATCCCCCACCCCCCAGCGTCCAGCATGGGCCGGTACGTGACCACCCGCGCGTGATCGATCGTGTCCAGCGGTATCCTCCGCCAGTAATAAGGAACCCACCTGCCGAAAGTAACCCGAACCTCGCTATCATCTACCTCGGTAATGACTCGAAACAGGTTGGCCATGATCACCAGGACTATCGCCCAGAAAACAGCCCACCCGGTCAGCGCGATGCCGGTGGCGTGGACTTCCCGCGCGAGGGTACTCAACTGCGCCGCGGCGCCCCCCAGCATGGCCACCGCACTCAACACGTCGACCCATATCCCGAAATGCTGTTCCTCGCGAAAACGAAGCGATTCCATGGCTTGCCTCGACCGCTATATTGCTTAGCGTATGCCCGGGGACTACCGCGGGTCAACCCGGTACGCGAGGCTTGCGACTTTCCGGGTTTTCTCCGCTGGTGATGCCAAGTGAAAAAACGCTTGTCGCGGGCAGCAGTTTCCTGTCTCCCAGGAAGCAGGTCTCTTTCCACAGGACCGCGGTTCTCTATCCGCGGACCAGCGGGTCCATGCCCAGTGAGGTACAGGCCCCTGTTAATTGGGGTACAGACTCCTGTTAAGTGAGGTATAGGCTCCTGTTAAGTGGGGGGGTACAGGCTTCTGTCATTTCGACGAACGAAGTGAGGAGAAATCTAAATGATTTGAAAAATATATCATTATTATATAAAAAGATGATTCACATAATAAAAAAGAGCAAGATTTCTCGCTTCGCTCGAAATGACATAACCGCGCTCGGTTTAACTGGGGACAGGCCCCTGTTAAGTAAGGTATAGGTTCCTGTTAAGTGGGGTACAGACTCCTGTTAACTGGGGTACAGACTCCTGTTAAGTGAGGTACAGGCTTCTGTCATTTCGACGAACGAAGTGAGGAGAAATCTAAATGATTTAAAAAACTATATTGGTACTATAAAAAGTAATTAATATAATGGTATAAAAAAAGATAAAGATTTCTCGCTTCGCTCGAAATGACATAACTGCGTTCGGTTGATATCGAGACGTTCAAGACGGGAAAATAGCATTGGAAGTGGACGCGGTTACGTGGTGCCCGTGTCCCGAAATATAATCAAACGTGGGAGGAATACGATCATGCGCAAGAAGTCTGGATTACCCTCATCGAACTGCTGGTGGTGATCGCCATCATCGGCATCCTGGCGGCCATTCTGCTGCCGGCGCTGGCCCGGGCCCGCGAGGCGGCCCGCCGCTCGTCCTGCCAGAACAACCTGAAACAGTGGGGCCTGGTGTTCAAGATGTACGCCAACGAGTCCCGCGGAGCATTCCCGCCCATGCAGATTGGTGGTGCCCGGGACATAAACGGGAACATCAAGGGCGTGTTGGACCTGGGCCCCTGGATGTTCGGGCTCTATCCGGAGTACCTGACCAATCCCGCCATTATTTTCTGTCCTTCGGATGCCGAGTTGAGCACCGCCCAGCAGAACGCTCAACTTGATAACGGCGAGTGGTGTGTCGGTTACGCCCACAGCCATGGCGGTAAATGCGCTCGGGCGATCGACGCCAGTTACGCTTACTGGGGCTGGGTGTTTGACCAGTCCGATTACGATGATCCCCGTCAACCGCTGAACAGTTTCTCGGTGGTGTCCCTGTTGCTGCCCCTGCTCGACCCGAGCGAGGTACCGGCTGACCTGTCCATAGCGGTCTCCGTCCAGGTCGGCCTGGCCGTGGAAGCCCTGATCGCCACGAACAACCAGCTGGATCCAGCCATTCTCCAGTACGTCGGCGGTGCCCTAGAGGGACTCTTCACGAAGGCGGACAGCGACGCCCGGGTTGGCGCGCCCTATGGCAACGGTGGTGGCGACACGGTGTACCGCCTGCGCGAAGGAATCGAACGATTCCTGATCACGGACATCAACAATCCATCGGCCAGCAACATGGCCCAGAGCACGCTATACATCATGTTTGACCAGTTGTCGACGGATGCCGCCATGTTCAATCACGTGCCCGGCGGCAGCAATGTGCTGTACATGGACGGCCACGTGGAATTCCTGCGATATGACCGCACCGGAAAAGGGCCCGTCAATGAGCCCATGGCCGTGCTGGGTGGCCTGTTCTCCAGTTAATCGACACGCCCCAACCGCAATGGCTGTCCGCTCCTCCCGCCGGGATGGAGCGGATTTTTTTATGCGGCACCTCCCGGTCAAACGGGCCCCGGCACGACAGGAAATGGGCCCGGGAAAATTTCTTGAAATTATGTTTCTCGATATGAAAAAATTAAAAGTGGAAGGGGAATGCGGGTATGTGACGCCCGATTCCTTAACGTAACCCGATCATGGGAGGAATGTGTTTATGCGCAAGAAGTCTGGATTTACCCTCATCGAACTGCTGGTGGTGATTGCCATCATCGGCATCCTGGCGGCCATTCTGCTGCCGGCGCTGGCCCGGGCCCGCGAGGCGGCCCGTCGCTCGTCCTGCCAGAACAACCTGAAACAGTGGGGCCTGGTGTTCAAGATGTACGCCAACGAGGCCCGCGGGGCGTTTCCACCGTTGCAGTGCTACCGGGACCGGAATGGCGTCATTGACGACGCCTTCGCGGCCGGCCCGTCCGTGTACGCCATTTTCCCCGAGTACCTGAACGACGTGAATATCGTGCTGTGCCCGTCCGACGCGGAATTCAAGGATCACCAGCGACGCCTGTTCTTCCAGCCCGGCGAAACCGGCGGGACAGCGGGTTCTCCCCGGCTGGCCTGGGATCCGTCCATGGTGGGTTGTTCCTACGCCTACCTTGGATGGGTATTTGACCGTCCCGAGGAATGCCGGTTGGCCGGCGAATTCGCCGTGGTGGCCCTGCTGACGGGGTCCCAACTCCAGCCGAACCAGCCGGTGCCCGCCCAGATCGGCGGCGCGCTGGATGGACTTTTCTTCCAGCACCAGCAGGAAGTCATTGCCCTGTTCGGCGGCGGCGGGATCGACGCTACCAACCTGCCCACGGTGCTGGCCGCCCTGGACGCGGACGTGAACCTGAATTACTCGGGCAGCCAGTGGACCGCTTACGGTAATGGGGGCGGCAGCACCATCTACCGGTTGCGCGAAGGCATCGAGCGCTTCCTGATCACCGACATCAACAACCCCGCGGCCAGCAACATGGCCCAGAGCACCCTGTGGATCATGCTGGACGCGATCGGGGCCGGGGCCAGCGGCATCTACTTCAACCACGTGCCAGGTGGCTGCAACGTGCTGTACATGGATGGTCACGTGGAGTTCAAGCGGTACGTCCCGGTTCCCGGCATCGAAACGATGGACGCGGTCACGGCCACGCAGAAAATGTACGGGTGTGAACCCCCTGTGCTGCCCACCGTGGCAGCCTTGGTAGGCGCCCTTTCGGGGCTGTAAACCGAACCTCGAGTCCGTGAAACCACCGCTCCCGTCGTGCTGGCGGGAGCGGTTCTTGTTTATACTCAGGGTTTTTGAAAATACTTTTTGAAACGGCCTATTGACTTTTACACTTACCTTGGTATACATTAGTTATACCTTTAACAGGGGAATATAGCCATGAGAAACGCGACACAGGGGTTAGGTTGGCTGATTACTCTGGGGTTATGCTGTTTTACTCCCTTATTCGGCGCTACCGAGGAAACTTATTCGCAGGTTCAGTTCCCGGCGTCCATATCGGAAGAGGATCTTGAAGTCATCACAGGTGAGCCTATTGATTTAGTGCCACGGGAGGATGGCCAAAAAGTCGCCCTGTTGCGCGACGAAACTGTACGCATCTTAAAAGCCTACGGCGTAGAGTTAGAGGTCCTATCCACCGAAACCCAGGTTGCGCCTCCTTCCTTCGAAAAAGGCACTTTCACCATCACCAAAACCAACGCGACCGGTTTCGCCATCAATTTCGCGAATACCCAAAGCATCGTAATTAATGACGCGCCGGCGGATGCCGTGGTAATCTCCGTAACCGTGCGCGTGAAGGGGATTGCCGCTTACGCTGATTTATGTGACTTCGCGTTACGGAGTTCTTGGGGCAGTCCCAATATCGTCCAGTATAATTTCCCAAAGTGGTACGATGAGATTTGGTTTGACCATACAGTCAGCAACATACCGGTGTTCGCGGGACAACCAGTCAACCAAACGTGGACGCTATACGGAAAAGGCTCTAACACGGCGGGCGAGCGCGTGGAGCAGTGGTGGCTCACCATAACTTACTCCGCGTCAGGCTCTGGTGGTGGCGGTGGGGGAGAATTGAGCGACTATTATGATCTTTCCTGTCAGCAGAGCAACGTCGATCATCACTATGAAAAGACAGGAACTACCCAGACTTCTTTTTACCCGTATAAGGTTGGCAACCTCTATTACGTGCAGGGGAAGGTACCGCTTCAACTCTGGGTACAAATCCCCACCATTCCTTACATGTTAGGGCCATTGTGTGTAACGATTGATCATTACACCCGAACCGTAACTTTCCGGTATGGCCCTCCACAATCCATGACCACGTTCTTACCTGCTGTTGTGTTCCCGACGGTTGATACGCTCATCTTCACAGTAGGATCTCTAAGTCCAGGAACCTGGCGCTTCAAAACAGACTATAACACCATGACTTGCTGGGATATGATGCAGTCCCGCACAGTTCCCTGTGATCCGCGACCCACTTTTGACCAGTACGTGACGATACCCACCGACTCTCCGCCTGGTCCTCCCCAGGCACCTCCTGAACCGCGCGTCGCCATAACCGCTTCCCCAAGGGTGGAAGAGGGCCAACGAGTAATCCTTGAAACAACCCTGTTCAATGTGGATGGGCCCGTTTCTTACCAGTGGTACAAAAATGGCGTGCCGATTCCTGGAGCCGTGGATAGCAAATTGGTATTCAACCCGGTGCTTCGGAGTGATACCGGTGTGTACAGGGTGGAAGTGACTACGCTTTCCAAAACACGTATCACACAGGACTTTTCTCTTCGGGTGTACGAAGTTAACACGTTACCCGCGATAAGTTACCTGTTAGTCCTTCTGGTCTTCTCGATCGTCGTATACGTGGGTATACGTCGGTTGTTCGTAGTTTAACAAAACCACACAGAAAAACCAGATGCGTGAACAACGTGATAAGCAGACGTAACTTCCTCGGCGGTGTCGGTACCGTTTCAATGAGCAGCGTAATGGTTGCCCAGGGAGTTGAACCACCAGCCTCATCAGATAGCAGCGTTTCGATCGGCCCTTTCAAACTCAAGTACGCGCCCCATTTCGGCATGTTCGAAAACCTGGCAGGCAAGGATCTGCTCGACCAGTTGCGGTTTGCCTGGGACCAGGGATTCCGCGCGTGGGAAGACAACGGCATGCCCGGCCGGTCACCCCGGGAGCAGGAAAAAATCGGTGCCGAAATGGCCCGGCTGGGCATGGAAATGGGCGTATTCGTGGCCACGGCAGATTTCGACAACGTAACCTTCGCTTCGGATGATCCTTCCATCCGCGAAAAACTCGTGGCCGACCTGCGCAACGCCGTGGAAGTAGCCCGGCGAGTAAACACCAAGTGGTGCACGGTGGTTCCGGGCCAGTATGACCGGAAACTGCCCTGGGATTACCAGACGGCGAACGTGATCGAGAACCTTAAATACTGCGCCGAAGTTTGCGAGCCCGCCGGCCTGATCATGGTCCTGGAACCGCTCAATCCCCACACGGATCACCCTGGCCTGTTTCTCTCGAAAATCTCCCAGGCTTACCAGATCTGCCGCGCGGTCAACAGCCCTTCCTGCAAGATCCTGGACGATCTCTATCACCAGCAGATTACCGAGGGCAACCTGATCCCGAACCTGGACCGCGCCTGGAGTGAAATCGCTTATATCCAGGTGGGCGACAATCCCGGCCGGAAAGAACCCGGCACCGGCGAAATCCATTTCCGGAATATCTTTCGGCACTTGTACCAGAAGGGGTACACGGGCATCGTGGGCATGGAACATGGCATCGCCGGCGAGGGGCGGGCGGGCGAAGAAGCCCTCATCGCGGCCTACCGCGCGGCGGATGATTTTCCCGTGACCTGACCGGCAATCGTCCGGCCCTTAACCGGCCGATGGAATCACTCGCCGCTCTTCCAGCAGGCTAAGTACCCGGTTTACCGCCTCGGGCACGGAGAGGGCGGCCGAATCAACCACCAGTTCCGGGTTCAGCGGGGGCTCGTAGGGCGCGCTGATGCCGGTGAATTCCGGGATCTGCCCCGCCCGCGCCTTCTGGTACAACCCCTTCGGATCACGGCTTTCACAGACTTCCAGGGCGCACGCCACGTACACCTCGATGAAGTCGTCGCCATTGATCGCCCGGGCCTGGTCCCGGTCCGCCCGGTACGGCGAAATAAAGGCCGTAATGGCGACCAGTCCCGCGTCGGCGAACAACTTGGCCACTTCCCCGATGCGGCGGATATTCTCCTGCCGATCTTCCGGCGAAAATCCGAGGTTTTTGTTCAGGCCATGACGGATGTTGTCGCCATCGAGCACGTAGGAACGGACGCCACGCTCGAACAGGGCTTCTTCCAGGGCGCGGGCAATGGTGGACTTTCCAGAACCGGAAAGGCCCGTAAACCAGACCACCGCGCCCCGGTGTCCGTTCAGTCGTTCCCGATCCGCACGGGTAATATGACCTTCATGCCAGGTGATGTTCGTAGCTTTCTGTTCGGTGGACATAAAAACCTCCTTTTATTGATTATAAAACTAACCAATGAACGAAAAAATTTCTGGGCGCCGCCTGACCTTTCGCTAACACCAGACGGATATCATACTCCATGTGACGGCCGAAAAACCCGCGGTACGATAACCCCCGCCCGGGGAATTGCGGCCCGGACGCCTTTCAGGATACAATTATTTACAGATAATGACAGGGAGATCGACATACCCACTCCATGAACGAACAAGGCCACGCGCGCGGCGCGGACGTTCCGACGGCGGAACCCGTTACAGGATACGCGCATACGCTAACCCACGAGTTTGAACTGAACAGCCAGGAAGAGGCACTCCGGTTACTGGGCTTCAATGGTGAACTGCGCCGCCGCCTGCAGGACCAGGCGCGGGTACGCATTGTGGACCGGGGCACGCGGGTGGTCATAATCGGGGAAGAAGCGGACGCCGCTGTCGCGGGCATGGCCTTGCAGGGTATGCTGGACGCGGTGCGCATGGGGCACACGCCAACCGCCGATGACGTGGACATCGCGCTGGCGGTAGCCCGTGACCGGGAACAGCGGGCCCTGGGGCGGATGCTTGCCGAACGTCCGGCGGCCATTCGCGCGGACGTGAATATCCGTCCCCGGACCCGGGGACAGCATCGCTACCTCGAAGCCATTCACCGGCACGATATCACGCTGGCAGTGGGGCCCGCGGGCACGGGGAAAACTTTCCTGGCCATGGCCGCCGCCGTGTCCGCCCTGCTCAACCGCGAAGTTAAACGCCTCGTGCTGACCCGTCCGGCCGTGGAAGCGGGCGAACGGCTGGGATTTCTTCCGGGGGACCTGGAGCAGAAAGTCAATCCCTACCTGCGTCCTCTCTATGACGCCCTGTTCGTGCTTCTGGACATGGAGCGCGCGCGTCGCCTGATCGAACAGCAATCCATCGAGGTAGCCCCGCTGGCCTTCATGCGTGGACGCACGCTGGATCACGCGTTCATTATCCTGGACGAGGCCCAGAACACGACGGTGGACCAGATGCTGATGTTTCTGACGCGGCTGGGAACCGGCTCCCGCGCCGTGGTGGCGGGGGACATCACCCAGGTGGATCTTCCCCGGGGGGTCGAATCGGGCCTGGGTCACGCGCTCGGTATCCTGGATGGAGTACCGGGAATCGGCGTGGTGCGGTTGACCGGCCGCGATGTGGTGCGTCATCCGCTGGTGCAACGGATCATCGACGCCTACGAGTCCGGTAGCAAAACCGGACACGGAACCAGGCCGGATCCGAACCCGAAAGGCGCGTTCCCCGATGGACCGTGACGGTCCGAGACCGCCGGTTGACTGGCGGATCTGGGAATGGATCCCGGACGTATACGCCCGGTTCTCTTTCCGGCAGGCCCGGGCGTTCCGTGTTCTCTCACTGGGTATCGCCTACCTGTTGTGCGTGGGGGCGCTTACCCGGGAACCCTCCTTCGACCGGGCCCTGACCGTGGACATGAACGCCCCCGTGGCGGACCAGGAAATCCGGGCGGCTTTCTTCTTCGAGTCGGTGGACGTGGAACGCACCCGGGAAGCCCGCAAGGCCGCGGCTGACGCGGTACCCACGCACTACCGGGTGGATGGGGCCCTCGTGGCGGAACAGGTCCGGAAACTGCGGGACAGGCTGAGCCTGGTGCAGCAGGCCCGGCCGGACGTGGAACGCGCGGTGGTGGAACTGTTCCGGAACTCCACGTCCGCCGACACGGACGCGGACCTTGTTGGCAGGGCGGTGGCCCGGGTGGTGGAAACGTGGAGAAAAAAAGACGAGTGGAAAGTCCTTGCCGATCCGGATCTGCTGAAACCGCTGCTGACCCCTGATCGTTCCAGCCTGCCGCGGCGGGTGTTTGAACCGGAAAGCGCGCCGGCAACAGGCGCGGGGGCTACTGGATCGGTCGTCACGCCCAGGAAAACCGTGGCCCTAGACCCCGATCCACCCTTACCGTTGACCTTCGCCGAAGCGGACCGCCTGATCACGCTGGCCGCGGACGCCCTGGAATCGGTATTAAACCAGGGCGTGCGACCGGCGACACTTCCCGCGGGAGCCGAGTCCAGCCGGATCGTCATTCTCCAGCCGGAACCGGCCGCCGTCACTCGCGCGGGCACCAGCGCCACGGAGACCACGCTCGGACAACTCAACGATCCCGGGAAAGCGGAAGCAGTCCTCAAGGAAAATCTGTCCAGCCTGCTCCGGCAACAGGCGGGGGCGGGTGGGACGGATACACTTTCCACGCAGTGGGCGGGCGCGCTGGACGCCGTGGTGGTGTTGAGCCGGGACCTGGTCGTGCCGGTGCTGGTGGAGGATAAAGTGGCCACGGCCGTGGCCCAGGCCCGCGCTTCGGAATCCACGCCGCCGGTCATGAAGGAAATCGAGGCGGGAGAGATCATCCAGGACCGGGGACGACGCTGGACCACCCAGTCCCGCGAGGACGTAAAGACCTACCTCAAACTGCTGGCCAGCAACAACCGTCCCTGGCAGCAGTTTACCGGTACGCTGCTGGCAAACGCCCTGCTGACGGCGCTGACTTTCCTGGCGTGGCGCCGCCTGACCTCCTTTGTGGGCCGAGTGCCCGCCCTGGTGGGATGCGTGGGCATGACGCCGGACAAGTCCTTCGCCCTCGGGGTAGCCCTGATCACCATGCTACTGATTACGGCGCGGGTGTTTCTCTACTTCGAGCCCAGCGGCTACATGGTTCCCGCGGCGGCCGCGGCCATCCTGTTTGCCATCCTGGGCGGTCCCATCCGGGCCAGCATGCTTTCCGTGCTGTCCGCCCTGCTGGTGTCGGACCTTTTCCAGTATAACTGGCGGCTCATGCTGGTGCTGGGTGCCATGGCCTGCGCGGGAGGCTTCGCGGTCACCCGGGTGCGGCGCCGGGGCGACATGACCGCCGCGGCCGTGGCGGCCACCCTGGCCGGGATTGCCGCGTCGGTAGCGGTGACGCTCTCCATGGAATCGCTGCTCAGCGAAAATTTCCTGCGACGTATGGGATTGATCATCCTGAACGGCGGGCTGTGCGCGGTGGTCGTGCCGGGCCTACTCTCCCCGCTTGAACGGTTGTTCCGGATTACGACGGACATCACCCTGCTGGAATATTCCGACCTGAATAGTCCCCTGCTGGGTGAACTGGCCATGCGCGCTCCCGCCACCCACGCGCACAGCCTGATGATGGGACAACTGGCCGAGGCCGCGGCCGACGCCATCGGGGCGAATGGGCTGCTGGCCCGGGTGTGCGCGTATTACCACGACATCGGCAAGATGTCCCGGTCGGAACTCTTCGTGGAAAACCAGGAAGGCACCAACATACACGACCAGTTGAAACCGGAAGAAAGCGCCGCGCTGATCCGTCAGCACGTGCTGGATGGCGCGGAAATGGCCCGGCGCTACCGGCTTCCCGAGCCCCTGGTGGACGGCATCCTGGAGCACCACGGCACCACGGTCATCGCGTTTTTTTACGCCAAGGCGGTCAAGTTGTACGGCGAAGACCATGTCGATCCCGTGGACTACCGTTATCCCGGGCCCCGTCCGCGTCGCCCGGAAACGGCGATCCTCATGATCTGTGACGCGGTAGAGTCCAGCGCGCGGACCCTGGAAAAACCCACCCCAGAAAGCGTGCGCGCCCTCGTGCGGAAATTTGTGGATCAGCGACTGGCCGAAGGCCAGTTTGACGACTGCGACCTGACGATGAAACAGTTGACCAGCGTGGTGGACGTGCTGGCCCGCTCCCTGTTGTCCATGATGCACGCGCGCCTGAAATATCCCACCCTGCCACCCGTGGCCAGGAGAGAATCATGATTCCGGAGGTAATTCTGGAAATCCGACAGGCATCCCGCCACCCGCGGCTGTACCGGCGGTCTGATCTGGAATCGGTGGCCCGGGCGGCGTTGGCGGAATGCCGTTACCAGGGCGGACCGGCGCTCATCAGCCTGCTGTGCTGTGACAACGAAGAGATGACGCGGCTGAACACCGCCTGGCGGGGCGGAAACGGTCCCACCGATGTGCTGGCTTTTCCGGCGGAACCGGTACCCGGGCCCGGGCCACGGGTCCTCGGCGATATCGTGATTTCTTTTGAACTGGTACTGGATCGTCACGGGGGTGACCGGTCCGCGGCCCGCCGGGAAATCCGCCTGCTGTTCTGTCACGGTCTGCTGCACCTGCTGGGCATGGATCATGAAACCGCCCGAAACCGGGCACTCATGCAGGCGGCCCAGGCGCGGGTGCTTGGCATTCCCGAGGAGGACGCGTGGATTGCCGATGACGCGCATTGAGGCTTATGCCCCGGGAGGCCGATTCCGGCGCGGGCTTCCAGGGCGGCTGATCCTGCCGGCGGTCTGCGTGGCGGCCGGGATCGCGCTGGCCAGCGGGGGCACGCAGGGCGCTGACGCTGCCGCGGACTGGCAGGCGGTGGTTACGACGGTATTTCCACCCGGACGGGGACTGGCCGTGATCCTTCTGCTCGCGGCATCCGCCTTTTTTTCGGCGTCGGAAGTGGCTTTTTTTTCGACCAGCCGGGTACGGTTCCGGGCCATGCGGGACCATGGAGGTCCCCTGGCCAGCCTGGCCTCGCGGCTGATGGAGGAACCCAGCGCGGTGCTGGCCACCATCCTGATGGGCAACAGCCTGGTCAACGTGCTGCTGGGCATCAGCCTTGGCGAGTCCCTGGCGGAACTGCTCGAACGGCTGGGGGGCGCGCGCCCCGGGGCGGCGTACGGCCTGTCCACGCTGGTAACCACCATGCTGCTGGTCTTTTTCGGGGAGATGCTGCCCAAGGCCTTGACGCTCCGGCGGGCGGACCGTTTTGCCATGGTGGCCGCACCCGGCATCTGGCTGGCCGGCCTGGTGCTGCGTCCCATACGTGTCGTGGTAACGTGGCTGGTAGGCCTGCTGTTCCGGCTGTCCCGGATCAGTGAACTCCCCCCCGCGCCCTTCCTGACGGACGAGGAGTTCCTGCTGGTTCTTGAGGATGGGGGGGCTCCCGGTGTCATTGAGGAAGACGAACGCCAGATGATCCGGGGTATCCTGCAGTTTGGGGACCGGACGGTACGGGACATTCTGGTTCCCCGCATGGATATCGTCGCCCTGCCCGAATCGGCCACCGCGGCCGATGCCCTGGCGGTGTTCCGGGAACATGAATACGCCCGCATGCCGGTTTACCGGGACAACCTGGACACGATCCTGGGACTCGTGTACGCCAAGGACCTGATCCAGTGCCTGGACGACGGGCGCATGGCAACGCCGGTCACGGCGCTGATGCGCCCGGCGCATTTCGTACCCGAAACGATGACCCTGGCCGACTTCATGAAACACGTGCAGCGGTACCACGCCCACCTGGCGGTGGTGGTAGATGAATACGGCGGCACCCGGGGCATTGTCACCCTGCAGGACGCCCTGCGCGAGGTGGTGGGCGACATCGGGGACGATGAAGACGCGTCGGAAGAACCCCGCTGCGAACAGATTGCCCCGGGAGAATACCTTGTCGACGGATCCTACAGCCTGGAAAAACTCGAGGAATTAATCGGCATCCGCGCGGAAGACGAGGAACATACCACCCTGGGCGGTTTCCTGATGTCCCGGGCGGAACGGGTGCTGAATCCCGGGGACAGCCTGGAACTGGATGGCGTCACCTACCGGATTGAAGCGATGAACGACAAGCGCGTCACCCGGGTACGCCTATGGATCCAGGAATCCCCCGATGACAACCAAGAGGAAGACGCGATATGAGCGGCGTGCTGTCCATGGCGCTGTTCCTCGCGGCCATGCTGATACTGTCCGCCTTTTTCTCCGGGTACGAGACGGGCTTTCTGTCCAGTAACCCCGTGCGGATCCGGCGCGTTGCCGAGGAGAACAAGGACCCCCGCGCGCGCCGCATCCTGCGATATTACGATCACCCGGACCTGCTGATCACCTCCATCCTGGTGGGGAATAACCTTGCCGTGGTGGCGGGGTCCATCACCCTGGCGATCACGCTGAACGACCTGTGGGCCACCGTGGTGGGCGTTCCGCTCTTCCTGTTTTTTGGCGAGGTGCTTCCCAAGAGCCTGTTCCGCCTGCACCCCACCGAGTTCACCCTGGCCGGGGAACCGGTGATGCGGTGGTTTAACCGGCTGCTCGCGCCCGTCGTGCTTCCCTTGCATCGCCTGACCCACGCCCTGTTTCCCCATCTTGGGGTAGAACGAAGCGGCGCGAAACGCTTGTTCAACTCGCTGGAGGAAATGCGGGCCCTGGTGGATGAAAGCGTGGACCGCGGGTCGCTGGACGAAGAAGAACAGGAAATGATCCATTCCGTCATCGACCTGCAGAAAATCCAGGCGAAAGACGTGATGGTTCCCCGCATCCGGGTGGTGGCCCTGCCGGTCACGGCCAGCCGGGGGGAACTGATGGCCCTTTTCCGACAGAGCGGCAAGACCCGGATCCCCCTGTACGAGGGAAGCATGGACAAGATCGTTGGCATCGCCTCGGCCTTCGATCTGCTGACCGACCCCGAACCGGACAACCAGGACATCCGCCGCCTCTCGCGCGCCGTGCTGCACGTACCCGACACCATGAAACTGGACGACCTACTGGAAACCATGCGCCGGGAACGCCAGCACCTGGTAGTCGTGGTGGACGAATACGGCGGGACGGACGGTATCATCTGCATCGAGGACATCCTCGAGCAGATCTTCGGAGAAATCCACGACGAGTACGACGAGCAGCGGGCCCAGGTGCGCCGGATCGGCCCGCACGCCTTCCTCGTGGACGGCGCCACCCCCCTCGAGGAGTGCGCTGAGGCCGTGGGCCTTCCCCTGAACGACCCGGAGGTTTCCACCGTCGGCGGCTGGGTATGTCACCTGGCCGGACGGATTCCCCGGCGTGGAGAGGTTATCCGTTCACCTTTCTGTCTCGTCACCATCCTGGAGGGATCCCCCACCCACGTGCGCCTGATCCGGCTGGAAACGTTTCCTGACGCCCCCAGGGAGATTCCAGAGGGATCCTCTCCCCCCGAGCCGTCGCGTCACCCTTAACGTTTCCCGCGGGGCGAATCATCGCGCGGCGAAAAAAACGCGTCCGCGACGCCTGTGGTCGCGGACGCGCGGCATGTCCGGAAGATCGTTCCCCGGGGGCCGTCTCGGGGGTTACTTACCCGACAGTTCTTTGGCCATGGTCTCGAATGCCTTCACGCATTCGGCGATTTCGGGCAGCGAATTATCCCAGTTATGTTCGTACTCGATGGAGAAATGCGCCTGGATGCCCTTCTGCTTGAGGTAAGACAGGATCTCTTTCACGTTGCACACGCCGGTACCCCAGACCACGTCATGGGCGTCCCGATTGCCGAACTCGTTGAGGTCCTTGAAGTGGAACTCGATGATCCGGCCCGCGTCGCCTACCGCTTTCACCGCTTCCACGGGGTCAATGCCCGAACGGGGCCAGTGCCCGGTGTCACAGCACGCGCCGATGTTCGGGCTGACAGATTTCACCGCGTCGAGCAGGGTTTTGTAATCGTAATACTTGGACGGCTTGGGGTGGTTGTGGATGGCCACCTTGATCCCGTATTCCTTGCAGAGGTTGTCAATCATGGGCAGAGAAGAAGGCAGGGGCTCGGACACAATGATGCCGATCCCCATGGCCTTCGCGAAATCGAACACCTTCCGGGATTCCGCCTCTTCTTTGGGCAGATTGACCACGCCATAGGCCGACAATTTCACGTCTTTAGAGGCCAGGTAGTCCAGTACCTGTTTCCGCACGTCGGCGGACATGTTGTGATCGAATACCACGGTTTCCGGCAGGTCCTTGCTCAGGCGCTGTCCGGGATAGGCCTCGATCCACTTCAGGCCCACCGCGGCCGTCTTGTCCACCGCTTCAAAGAAGGTAAACCGGTTGAAACTGTAGGCCTGGCAGCCCAGCCGCCATCCCATCGCCTCCGCCGTGGGCGATCCATCGGCCAACCTGGCCTCTTCTGCCATCACCACGCCCGTGACCAGCATCACGCCTATCACCAGCCACATACCCATTGCCTTGCGCATAGCGAATCTCCTTGTTGTACGGTTCCGTTCAGGGTTCCGCTTCAGACTACGCCCACGGGAAATCCCGTTTCAAGGTTCGTATCATACACGCTGGCTGGTAAGCCGCCCAACCCACCTCGTCGCGGGGTTCAGGGCGTAACCAGCCGAGGCACGACCAGTCTGTCCAGCGGCCCGTAGATGGCGCTTCCGATGGCAGCGCGTCCCTGGGCCTGGCAGGACAGCATCCCCCGGGAAGCCGTATCGCCCGCGGAAGGTTGCACGCTGACCGTAAAGGTCCCGGGAAGAGCGGGCGGCGTGATCCACGCGAATTCCACCTTGTCCGCGTCCGGTCGAATAATGGGCGGCACTGTACCGGCCGTGACCCCGTTCCAGGTCCAGCCGGTTGGCAGGTAAAGCGTTACGCCGAGGGCAGACAACGCGGTTCCGCCCATTCTGGTGACGGAAAGCGTTACCGAGACGGGCTGGCCAGGCCGGTAGCCTTCCGGCACGACCTCGGACAGGCCGGCCGCGACCACCGTATCCAGGCTGTCCACGCGAACCAGCCGCGTCGCGGCGGCAGGCGTGGTACCGATCGTTCCCCCGGCCGTCTGGAACTGGACCTGGCCACCAATTTCCGGGAATCCCGTCGCGTCCTGAGGTACGTTTACCCGGTACACGCAGGTAAACGGAAAGGTTTCGGGACCCAGCCACGTAAACGCGAGGGCGCCCCCCGTTCCAGCCTCGGGCGCGATCGAAGGAGGCGGACCCGATGCCACGCCCGCAAAGGTCCACCCGTCAGGCAGGGTTTCCCGGAAGGTCAGCGTGGCGACCTCTCGCCCTCCCCTTTTTTCAAAGGTAACCGCCATGTCAACGGTCTTTCCCGGTTCGTACTGGACCAGGAGGTCGCGGCGGAGATTAACCAGTGTTTCCGCGGCATAATCGTTCTCCGGCTGAGGGGGTGGCCCCAGCGAGACGGTCAGCGTGACCGCGCTGCCCGCCGCCACCAGGGCGCCCGCGGGAGGGAACTGGGCTGAAACCACGCCGGCGGCGACCGTGTCCCGGTGTTCCCACAGGACCTCTCCCGTGTTGAGACCCGCGGCCGCCAGTGCCTGGGCTGCGGCTTGCGCGGTCATGCCCGTAACCGCCGGCACCATCACCCGGGTGTCAGGCGGCCCATCCGGGGAATCCGGCGAAAGCACACCGACAAAAGGGACGGAGGTTTGCTCCCCGCCCTCGGCGCGAAAAAGCATGACGCCACTGAAACCGGCAAGACCGGACGCGTTCACAGGTGGCCAGACCTGGTAGGTGAAGGAACAGGGCAGCGCGGGCAGGTCGATCCAGGCAAACTCCGCGTCCCGCCCGTTCTGCCGGAAGACCGGCGGGGGACAATTTCCGGCGATCTCTCCCAGGGTCCAGCCGTCGGGAAGCGTTTCCCGGATACCCAGGCTGGATAGGGGAAAAAGGCCCGCGTAAGCCATGGTAAGGGTAACGGTGACCGGTTCCCCTGGCGTGTAGATATCACCCGTGGAAAAAACGCGGGTCAACAGGGCATCTGGACTCGGGTTCGGGCCGTCGCTTCCGGTGGCCGAAGCCAGGGCCGTGGTAACGGGGCCATAACTCAATCCTCCCGCGTCAAACCGGTAATACAGGATACCGCTGAATACCTGGTCGCCAGAGAGATCCGCCGGGGCCCGGACCCGGTACGTCAGGCTCACCGGGAACGCCGGGGGCGTGATCCACGCGAATTCCACGTCGTTGCCATTTTGCCGGACCAGGTCGACCGTGCCGGAAACCAGCCCTTCGAAGGACCAGCCATCCGGCAGGGTTTCCACCAGGCCCAGGGCGGTCATGGTCGCGGTACCACGGTATTCCAGGAGCAGGGTCACTTCCACCGGCAGTTCCGGGGCACAGGTCGTCACGTTGAAAGTACGACTGAACCGGGGTGGAATGTCCATTTCACCCCCTCCACCATCTCCCCCACCCCCATCCCCGCCCCCATCTCCTCCGCCGTCACCGTCACCTCCCCCGTCACCGCCATCGTCGCCGGGTTCCGGGGCGGTAACCCGCACGACCTGTTCGGCCGAACGACTGCCCAGCGGCGTGGACGCCGTCAGCCGGAGGGTGTATTCGCCGGGCTGTTCGTAGGTATGGACTGGCTGCCGTTCCGCGCTATCCGGGGAACCGTCCCCGAAAGACCACTGCCACCGCACCTTAAACAGGCCCAGGGGATATCGCTCGGGAGACAGGTTTTCACAGGTTACCGTCAGGGGGGCGACACCCTCCGCGGGCGTGACCGTGAACTTCGGCTGGGGAGCACCACCGGTCCCACAACTGGTCACCAGAAGGGTTACCGTGCCAAGAATCAGCCCGATCCATCCCATGGCCATGGGGAATTCCTCGCGTTCCGGTTCGGGAGGATAACCGTAAGGGACGGTTCCCGGGGAACCTAAGACATGGATATTCATCAGGATGCCTCCCGCGGGGTCGCGCTGTTACCGACGGGGCCCAGCTCCGGGAGATCCGGCAGTAACAGCAGTATATCCGGCACAGTGGAAAGATTATATCTATAGTGTACCAAGGGCGCCCGGAACCCGATGGCAGGAGGGACCAGGGATACCGCTATCCCCGCCGGATGATACACGAACCATGTTTCCCGGGTCTCCCCGGGCAAGGGGCCACTCCAGGTATCCTCCTCATTCAGCGTCCCCTGCCGATCAGCCCAGTCCGGGAACGCGCCCGCAGGCAAGGGGGGGCGACGCTCGACGAACCAGCGGCCCGCGCCTCCTATTTCCGTATCCCCAGCGATGACCAGGATATCGGTCCAGTCCTCCATGGGCCGAGCGGCAAGGGCCATGGCACTGCATCGACCGGCGATTTCCCGCGGCAGGGGGAAAATCCGCGTCCCGGCCCCCGCGCGCAGGGCCGTCCACAACGCGTCCGGTGACACCGATTCCGGCAGGGCGTCGGCAGGTACTTCCAGCAGCCAGGCGACCAGGCGGCGCGCGAGGTCCAGTGGCAGCGACGGGGGACATGGCTCATCCCGGGTCAGCGCGTCCAGCAGGGCAAGGGCCTGGTCGTCGCGCCCGGCGGCAAACAGCACCCGTCCGAGGGCCAGCGTTCCGCGGTAGTCACCCGACGCGGTGTTTCGGCCCGCGGCATCCCGTAGCGCGTCCACAAACCGCTGGGTCTCGAGCGGCGCCGGATGGGAAAAGAACGCTGGCTTCACGCCCGAGCCGGCCGAGCGCAAGGCCCGGACCGCCCAGCGTGCCGCATGGTCCGGTTCATCGCGGGCCAGCCATAACCATGCCAGTTGCCATGCCGCCCGGCTTTCCCCGGGTACCCGCGCGTTGACCTGCCGCAACAGGAATTCCGCGGCCTCCGGCTGATGCTTCCGGACCAGTTGATCCGCCCGCGCCACGTAATCCCGTGGATCGCCCGGCAGGACCACGCCCAGCCGGAGTATCACCAGCGCCATGGGAACCAGCACCATGAGCCGCCACCCCCGCGGGAACCGCATCGCCGTGGCCGCGCCACGCGAAATCGCCGGACCCACCAGCATGCCCACCATCACGCCCAGCGGCACCATCGAGGGCGGAGACCACAACACGGCAACCGGCGTTCCCAGCAGGCAGGCCAGGGCTCCTGTCGCGAGGCCCGGCTCGCGGCGACTCCGGGCGGCTACCGTCATTTTGGCCGTCACCCGAGAGGCCAGATACAGCCATACCAGGGTTTCCGGAATCCGGCCCGGCGCGAAGGCTTCACCCCTGGGTATCATTTCCGCCACGGGCCAACCAAGATACTGGCTCATCATTACCAGGAGCCCGCCCGCCGCCAGGAAAGGCACCAGCCACAGCCCGCCGATCCACTTCCCAGGCAGCAACGTTTCCGCCGACAGGATTCCTCCCGCCACCCCGCAGAGCAACAGCATGCCGGTAAGCGACACCGGATCCGGCGCGCCCAGCATGGGTTGACCGGCACGGCTCCAGTTTTCCGGGAACAGCCATCCCTGCCCGGCTGCCGCCGTCAGCAGCACCGGAACCGGCGCGAAAAGGGCCCAGGCAGCCAGTCCTGCCCGGGATACCGATCCGTGACGCGTGACGTGGGCCGCGCCCAGGAATCCCACCGCGGCCGACAGCACCGCCGGAAACGATACCTCTTCCGCTCCGCCGACCCACGCGCGGAAATACGCCATGCCTGACAGCACCATTACGGGCCATACCAGTTCAAATGGGACCCGTATCCTGTCGGCAATCACGCCGGGCAGCACCAGGATGCCCCCTGCCATGGCCAGAAAAGCCGCCAGGTCCAGACCAGCCGGGGTAACCTGCTGCAGCGACCCTCCAGGCAACGCGGCGGCCGCCGCCGTGAAACAGCAGACCGCCCAGCCGTCGGCCCAGGAAACAGCCCGCCGGGGAAATGCCGGGGGCGCGGCAACCGTCATCCCGCCGGTCATGGCGCTCCACCCGCCAGCATAAACCACCGCACGAGGTCCGCGCCGTGAAACAGCCAGAGAATCGCGGCACACACGCAGAGCATGCCGGTGAAAAAGAACGCGGCTATTCGCCGCTCCGCCCGGTTACGCGCGAAGGGATCGACCAGGACCGGGACGCGATGGCGCGATCCGGGGTCACCGGAAGCTGGCGAAGGGGCCCATCCGTCCGCGGTATCATTCCCCCAGGGCATGGCGGATCACGTCACGCAGGTCGTTCAGATGGTAGGGCTTCTGGATGAACCCGGCGATACCCTTTCCCGCGAACCGTTGCCGGATCTCCTGCTCCGTGTAGCCGCTCGCGATGATCGTGGGCAGGTCGGGCCGGGCGCGCCGGATTTCGCGGAACACCTCGTCCCCGTCCAGGTGGGGCATGGTCAGGTCCAGCAGCACCAGCCGCAGTTCCTTCGCGTGTTCCTGGAACAGCTGCAGGCAGTCGCGACCGTCCACCGCGGCAATCACCGTGAAGCCCATCCGTTCGAGCATGCGCCGCCCGAGGGTACGAACCGTTTCCTCGTCTTCCGCGAGCAACACCACCCCATGACCAGTCCAGTGGCTCACGGAGCGGGGAGGGTGCGGCACCACGGCCGCGCCCGGCGCCACGGGAAACAGGACCTTGAACGTTGTACCCTTATCAACTTCACTGTATACCTTAATGGCACCCCCATGGCTGCGGACAATACCCAGAACGGCCGCCAGTCCCAGCCCCCGTCCCAGGAACTTGGTGGTGAAAAAGGGATCAAAAATCCGGTCCCGGTGTTCGGAGGGAATACCACACCCCGTGTCGGAAACCTCGATGTACACGTAATCACCCTCTGGAAGGGGTTCGCTGACGAAGGTTCCTGACAGGTACTGGTGGTCACAGGCCATGACGCCCGTTGAAATCAGGATGACCCCGCTCTTGTTGCCGATCGCCTCCGACGCGTTCAGCACGAGATTCATCAGGATCTGCCGCAACTGGCTGGCGTCAGCCTTGACGGGCGGCAACCCGGGGAACAGGTTCTGCCGGATGACCACCTTTTTAGATACCGAAATTTCCAGCAACCGGGTCATGCCGTCAATCAGGCTGTTCAGGTCCACGTTGCTGACCTGGATCTGTCCCTTGCCCGCGTAAGCCAGCATCTGGCGGCACAGGTCGGCCGCGTGCTGTGACGCCTTTTCGATTTCCCGCAGGTATCCCAGGATGGCCGAGGCCTCTCCGGCTTCCTGCATGGCCAGATCGGTGTTGCCGAGGATGGTCATCAGCAGGTTATTGAAGTCGTGGGCGATACCGCCGGCGAGCACCCCGATGCTTTCCAGTTTCTGCACATGCTGCATCTGGGTCTGGTGCCGGACCTGATCCGTAATGTCCCGCGCGATCACGGCGTAACTGATCAGGTCGCCGTCCGGACTACGTACGGGCACCATGCGGACCTCGTCCGTCCGCTTGTCGCGGGAACCACCCGCTGGCCGGATGAAACATCCCGTGAACGGCTCGCCCCGCTCCAGGGCCTGGCGCAGGCCTTCCAGTTCTTCCGCGTGCTCGTCGTTGCGCAGCAGGTCCGTGATGGACCGGCGCGCGAGATCCCGCCCGTAGCGTTCCCCGGCCGTATGATTAGCGTAAAACACTTCCCCTTCCGGGGTCAGCAGGAACACGCCGTCCCCGGACTGTTCAAGGGCCGCGGCGAGGGTTGCCCGTTCCCGTTCCCGTTCCTTGCGCGCGGTAACGTCCAGACCAAACGCCGCCACCTGGTTCTCATTCAGCCGGAACATCCGGACGAGCAGCCAGCGATTCAGTCGACGGGCGTACTGTTCCATTTCCCGGGCCGCGCCGGTTTCCGCAGTTTCCCGGAGGGCCTCGAACCAGGCGGGATTGGCGTCGGGAACCATTTCCAGAAAACTCCGACCGATCACGTCCTGGACCGACAGACCCATGTGCTGTTTAACCGCCGGGTTGGCCCGGTTGATCACGAAATCCACCACCCGTCCATGGGTATCCCGGATACAGTCCAACACCCCCAGGGCCACCGGCATGTTGAGAAACAGCGCTCGGAGTTCTCCTTCGATCTTCCGGTGGTCGGTGATGTCCCGGAGTACCATGAGAAGGGACAGGCACTTCCCCTCCCCGGAGCGTTCTGGCACCACGCGGCAATTGATGACCCGGTTTCCCACGGGCGAGGTAAGAGAGAATTCGAGTTCCGCGGCCTGGCCCTCGCTGGCCGCCCTTTCCAGTGCATCCCGGCACTGGGTCAACGCGTCCGGGGTATTAACCAGCCGTTCCAGCGGACCGTTCAGGTACGCGTCCGGTCGCTGGCCCGTCAACCAGTAAATGTTCGGACTGACGTACTGGACACGAAAATCCGGCTGGAGACGAATGACGATATCCGGCAGGTTTTCCACCAGCCGGGTAAATTGCAATTCACTCTGCCGGATGCGGGCAAGGGCCCGCTCACTGTCCGAGATATCCTCGAAACGCACCTGGGCGTAGGTCCGTCCCCCGTGAAACAGCGCGGAGATGGTGACCAGACGGGCAATGATCCCCTCGCCCTCACCGCAGGAAAAACGCAGGGTGGTTTCGTTGTGTCCACCTTCGAGAACCCGCCGGGTGGCATGTTCCAGCATCTCTGCCCGCTCTTCCAGAACAGCCGACCGGTCCCGCAGGTGAGGACATTCCGTGGCCAGTACTTTCCGAAACAGGTCCCGCCCCCGATCTTCCACCTTACAGACCATGCCGCACAGGTTATTGCAGGTGACCAGGGACAACCGGTCGTCCACGATCAGCACGCAATGGCGCAGGTTCCGCAGGGCCAGTCGGACCAGTTCCTCCCGGCCGTCATGCCGCGCAGAGGACTCTTCTTCCCGCGCCCTTCCTCCTGGCTCGTTCATGGGATCCTCGCGCTGGTGTTTATCCATCGGAATCTGCCGCATGGCTCCGCCCCCGAACAGCGTGGTGTTCGAACCTCTTTCTTCCGATGCAATCTTCTTCCGTGTACCTTAACGCACAAGGCACGCTATTCATGCACATTAACGCACAAGGTACGCTGTTCAGTCAAGTTGAATTTTTTTAGGAAAATGTTTACGGCCGGCGGGCGCGGGAAACCGGTCAGGGCATGTCCTGGCCATTGAACACCACGCGCAGGCCTTCGTGGGTCTCGTTGCGTTCAAACCGCGTGGTAACGCCGTCCGGCGCGGTCACGGTGACACGCAAGGTGCCATCCTCCACCCGCCAGTCCACGGAGACCGGCCCCCTGGCAAGGGCAGTTGAGCCTTTCGCCCATTCCAGTCCCCGGACCCACGGGCTGACGCGCACCCTGGTCCCGCCCGGTGCTTCCGGAACGATGCCCAGCACCAGCCGGTTCAGGAAGTGAATGGGCGCGGAGGACCAGGCATGGGTATGGCTCCGGGTGGGAAAGCCGTCGCCGCCCGTCGTGCCGCTTGGAAAACTTTCCCACACCGTGGTGGCTCCCGATTCGATCATGGGACCGTAATATTCCCGGATCGCGTCCAGGATCGCGTCGATCCGGCCACATTTCTCCAAGGCTTCAAACTGGTACATCGCCGCGAACGGCGAGCCCAGTAGGGTTACCCCTTCCGCCGGTCGCAGCACGATGTCCAGCAACCGTTCCCGGCGTTCCGGCGGAGCGGCATCATACAGCAGGGCGAGAAACGCCGTGTGCACGCAGGTTTTCGGGCTTGGGGTGCCGTCACCGCGGACCGCGTCCGGATAGACGCCCCGTTCGGCGTCCCACAGCCCCTCCACGGCATCCTGTAGTTTTTTCCTGTAGTCCCGCAACCAGTCGAGGTGTTCCGTGTCCCCGATCGCCTCGCCGATCGCGATGGCCGCGTCGGTCGCGCCGATGGCAAACAGGCTGTTATGGGTGACAGTGGCGTGTCCATCGTCGATACCGGTCCAGTCGAACATGTTCCAGAACGGCGCGCTGAACAGGCCGCGGCTGTCCGAGTAAGACGCCGCGCCCTGGAGATTCCGGACCATCCACGGGTAAGCCCACCGCGCGAATTCCAGATCCCCCGTGTAGTCGTAATAGTCCCGGATCATGACGCTCCACAGGAAACTCCAGGCGGGCAGGAGCACGCCCCAGGTGGAAGGCACCTGGCACAGCACGATGGGATACTTCTCGAGAGACCACGCCGCCAGGCGGATGCAGCGGCGGGCGATGTCCGTGGCGCCGAAGGCCGTGTAGGCGAACACGGCTTCGTTCCGGGCATCCCCCACCCACAGGGTCTGTTCGTACAGCGGGCAGTCGGTGAACGTATCCTCCATGCAGAGTTTCAGGGTCCGGGCCGAGATCTCCCAGGTCCGGGTAAACAGCGGATCGCTGCACGCGAAGGATCCGATGGGCTCCACCGGGTAGGTGGATTCAATGAGCCGCAGGCCGTGGATGACCGCGGGACGCGACTGGTTCCGCAACGTCACAAACAGGTAGCGCTGCGACCTCCTGGACAGGCTCGTGAAGACCTGGCGCCCCTCCCGGCAGACATACCGCATGGCGTTCCGGTACGTGCCCGTGTGCTGTACCCGTCCATCCGGCGCGATGTATTCCACGCCCGCGAAATCGACGACCAGGCCGGCCTCGCCCTCGATGTCCAGCTGGTAATACCCCACGTCCTGTTCGCCCAGGTCGAACACGAGTTCGACGTCCCCGTCGGGCTGGGGCCGGACTTCCAGGGGCGCGGTACCCGCCAGGAAAGCTGCGGTATCCGACACGGCATCCGGCGCTTCACGCAAGGGTTCCCGCGTGGTGAACAACCAGTGCGCCGCCTCGGTCCACTCCTCCGGGCCGATCGCGCGGCTGCCGGGAGGCAGGGGCGTGTCACGGTATGCCCCAGGCTGGTTCCATTGCCGGAGGGTCGATTCAAGACCGCTCTTCAGGCGCGTTTCCACGGTGGCCCGTTCCGCGTCGGACAGCAACGACCATTTCCAGTCTTCTTCCAGGTACTTGCCGTCGGGGACCGGGTGGTATACCCACGGTTTTTCCGTGCTGCCGTCCACCGGCGAACTGAGCCGGAACGCCTGATCGCAGCGCACTCGGATCTCGGTGTCGTAATGCCAGTGGCTGAACCATCGCGACAAGCCCACCTGGAGCAGGTGGCGGCCAGGCTGGAGCAGAACGCCCCGCGGGGGAACCCGTTTGCCGTCGACCAGGGCGGACTGCGCCCCGGCGTCCACCTGCAGCGTTCCCGGCGCGTCCAAGTCTACCAACACGGCGTACACGCCCGTCACCGCGGAATGGTTGTTCGTCGGCACCACGGCGTTATACAGCCACGGCGCCGTGGGAAAGATGAAGGTTCGCCAGTCACTCCGCCGGACGACACGCGCTCCCCGCAGCGCGCGGAAGTCACGGGGAATCCGGGTAAGCATGGGGACATCGCGAAGCCACAGGTTCCGCCAGGGCCCCTCCCCCGCCGCGTATGTTTCGACGGCGGGAGTGAACCCGTCCTGCCGTTCCAGCCGGGCGTCGTACACCTCGAACAGGCCCATCTGCACCGACTGCTTGGGCACCCACCGGATCCATTCGGGAGCCTCTCGAACCTCCCAGGCCCGGTCGGAAACCACGCGGACCGGCTTGCCTCCCGCCTGGGGCTCGGCCTCGATCGCGGCCAGCAGGCCAGGTTCCTGGGGCAACTGGTGGAACGTGCCTATTCCGAAGAATTTCGCGATCACGACCAGTTCGTTTTCTCCCTTCCGGGCATGAGCGGTCACGTCGATCCGGTCATACTGGTAATGTTCAGGCCAACTCCGGGCGGGCCCATCCCCCACCCACTGCCCATTGAACAGCGCGCGATAGGCAGTATCCGCCGTAATCCGCAGGATGACCCGGCTCGACTCCGGCAGGGTGAACACGCGGCGGAAGACCACCGTGTCGTTATAGGGGAAACTTCCCGCCGGCAGGGCTCGCCAGATCCATTTCGCGCCGTCCCAGGAAAAAGATGGATCCGCCACAAGGTCATCGGCTGAAGTGATCGTGCCCAGGCAGAGTGCCGCGAGCCCGGAAAGGAAAGCGTGGCGCAGGCGCATGACCGAACCTCCCGCTGGTTTAGGGTTTCACGCACGGTATCACCTTCAGGATCACGCAAATCCTGAAAGATTCCCCCGCATCCATGGCATTGTGAAATAACGGAAGGTCTTCACGCAACAACGCGGCCCGATATGCTGCCCGCGGACAGGTCAGCCTACCACGAACTCCGTTCCGGGCGGCACGAGAGGCTCCAGTGAATCCGGATCCAGGACCTCGGGCATGGCGTCCCGGTGCGCGTTGATAAACCCCATCCAATCCTGCTGTTTTTCCAGGGTTTTCACCGTGTCCGGGTCCACGTCCTGCCACAGTTTCCGCAGGCTGTCCAGGGATACGTTGACCCAGCGCAAGTCGCCGCTCACGATCCCCAGCATCAGGACCGCGGTGGCCCGCCGGTCACCCAGCGCGCCGAGCGCCCGGGCGGCCTCGATTCGCACCTCCGCCACGTGATCCTTCATGCCCCGGGCGATCAGGTCCAGGTCCGACCGGTCCCGGCATTTACCCAGCAGCAGCAGCGCCTTTTCCCGGACGGGTCCATGCGCGTGGGCAGCCAGTTCCCGCAGAAACGGGTGGGTACCAGGCGGGTTGATTTCAAACATCACCTCCATCAGCGGGGGCATGCTGGGCGGATGGGTCTGGGGCAGCAGCAGGGCAAGGTAGGCAAAAATCGGCACCGTTTCGGCCATTTTCAGCAGGGCCTTCCGGGCATCGGCCGCCTTGGCGTCCACCCCGGACCACAGGTCTTCCAGCAGGGCATCCACCCTGGCGCGCTGCGGGGCATCCAGGCCCGTCTTTTCGGTGAGTTCGCGGTTCTTCGCTTCCGCCTGGGCCCGGATTTCTTCCATGTTCAACGCGCCGGTACGGTTGTTCTTTTCGATCAGTACCACCTCGTCTTCCCGCAGGCGCACCACCCGGTTACCCGCGCGCACGTGGATCACGCCATTCTGACGCAGTTCCTCCACGCCGTCCACCTGCACCCCCGTGCGCAGGTGAAAGGTGTCCGCCGGGGACCAGGGCGCCACAACCAGGATTATCCCCGCGCATAACAGGTAGCCCACGCGCGCTGTCAACATGCCGATCTCCTTCCACCTTCGGTCACTGGTCATTGTAGAACAGGAGGAGCCATGACGTGCATGTTCATGGCCCCTCCTGTTATCTCCCGCACCGATGCAATCAGTTTTCGTTCCGGACTAACTGGTACACCTGGCGCTGGAAGAACACGTGCGTCTGGTCCTGAGGTGCCCACATTTCCCGCACCCGCTGGTCGTACAGCATGGTGAAGGATTCCTCGCCCTTTTTGTCCGGTCCAGCCACGAGCACCCCGATATCCGGGCAGATAATGGCTCCTCGAATCATCATCTTGCCATTTGTTTTGGATTTATGCCTCGCGTAACTCCGCGCGATGGTGAAGATGGCGTTGTTGCTGTAGAGCAACCCGTCGAAGTTCCAGATGTCGCCCTGCTGCCTGGACCGCTCGTCGGTCCGCCAGATCTGCTTCAGGGTGTCTTCCGAGATCCAGTTGCCCGCCGGGTTCATGTAGTGATAGGCCGCGCGGGTCAGGATATCCGCGGGGTAACCCTTCTCCGCGATATACTGGGCCAGTTGCTTGACCGTCGTGTTGTTGTATTCATCGTACCGTACCGCGTGCTCCTCGCTGGGCTTGGTGTACACGTATATGTTGTTGGGCTGGGAATCCCGCAGGCCATAGAACCGGGGTACGTACGTGGGATCCTCGACCGCCCGCTTAATTTCTTCATTATTGAAGAGCATCAACTCCGAGGTAGTGAACGAGAACTGGTAGCCATCCCGTTGCACCACCTGGCCGTTCGGGAGGGTCATGGTCGGCACAATCTGGCCGGGATCGATGGTGCCGGGATCCATATAGCCGATGCGCACCTGCTGGGTTACGTTGTTCACCGTGGTACTGACCGTTTTCGAATCCACGCTCACGTCTATGCTCAACGAGGAATTGGGATACTTCGAGGTATCCTGCGTGTGATTCTTACCGCGCACGGTCAGGTAGTCTCCCATCAGCACACTACCCCCCGTGATGATACCCAGCATGTTCTCGGTGCCATCGGTAGCCACGCCGAACTGGCCCGGCGCGTCCGCGTACGTTACATCCCCCACGATATACGTATTCCCCCGGACGAATATCTGACCTTCCCCTTTGACCTTGCCCTTGATGACCAGGTCGCCGTTCACGGCCAGTTCCCCCGACAGGGTAACGGGATTTTCGTTGGTGCCCACGAGGATCAGGTTGCCATCATACCGGCCGGTGGAAGCCAGGGCGCCGAAAGCCCCGTTCGACGCGTTAGGCAGTCCCGTTCCGGTATACACCTGGCCATCCGGAACGCCGTAAGCGATACCCCCGTCGATGGTTCCGTTGAGCAGCCCGGCTATCTGCTCAAACTCGTTGTCATCCACGTAGCGGTCCCCGTCTTCATCGGGGAACGGCGCGGGGAAGGTTTCCGGCAGCGGTCCATCGGTCATCAACTTGGGGTCGCTGGGATAATTGCGGTACAGGTTGGCAAACTGGACGGGACGTCCCTCGCTGTCCGTGCCGGCCGGGGCCAGCGGTACGGTGACCATGGAACCATTGGTGGGATTCTGAACAACCTTGCCGTTCGTATCCGAGAACTGGTAGCCCTTGAAATCACCCGTGGAAATCTGGGCGTCGGTCATAAGGGTATAGTTGGTGTTGTAGACCGCGCCCCGGGTGTAAACCGTTCCGGCCACCTTGGAGTCGGCGGTACTCTGCCTGAAGAGCAGGGCCTGCAGGGTGGCCACCTTTACCCGGTCAAACGTGCCATACAACTCGGGGTTGGTGTTGTATTCCTGCCGCAAGTTGCGGAAACCGGCATGGCAGAGGATGCAGTTGATATTGTTGGCCAGCACGGCGTAATCAAAGCCGGTAAACGGCGTGCCCGAAACGAGCACGGTCTGCTGGGCAGTCTGCGTGGCCGCGCTGGTCGCCCCATCCCGGCCGACCACGTCTGCCGTGGCCGTCGCGGTGATGGTTAACTGGGTGCCGAACAGGTCGTCCTGCCGCGCGACGGTCACGTTGGTGACCCGGATGTTCCGGGTCGGGTCGATCACCATCGGCGTATCTTCCGTCACGATCTGGGTGGACTCCCCGTTGGCAACCACCTCGTCAATAAATACGCGGTAAGAGGCCAGGTTACCCGTAGTGTTCCCCTGGCCCATCACGTAGTCGTTCCATACCCGGGCGATACCTCGGTCAATGCCACCCTTGCAGGCCTCTTCCAGCAGTGCCTGGCTGACCGCGATGTCGGTGGACATCTTGGCCTCGGCACTCTGGCGGGTCACCAGCAGCAGGGCCGCCATGATCAGCACGATGGCCAGCAACGCGACCAGCATCGCCATGCCCCGCTCCGACCGGATCATTTTCCACATGCCCGCGCGCATAGGAGTTCTCCTTTCCCGCGTTTTCAGTTCATCAGGTAGATGTTGCTGGTCGTGTCAAACCGGATCACCTGGTCCAGGCCCGCTCCCCGGATACGGCGGGTACCCGTGACGGTCACGATCAGCATGGAACCATCCGGCGACAACGCGAACCGCACGTTGGCCAGCGAGTTGGCGGCGCCCAGGGGATGCGTCTCGCCATCCCGGGTAATCACCAGTTGACGGTTCAGGATGCCGTCCCCGTTCTGGTCCTCGCCTCCATCCAGGACGGCATTGCCGAATTCCTCCTGCCAACTGCCTTCCGGGACAGGCTGATCCTCCGTGACAAAGGCAATGGTGATGGGCTGGGAAAAGTTCTGGCCGCTCAAGTCCGTGGGAACCGTGTAGGTCACCGTTCGCCCGTCCGGGCTGATCGAAATGGCCTGGGCGCCCGCAGGAAGGGTTAATCCCGGCCGGGCGGATTTCACGGCGAACTGGACTTCCGCGTTGAGCGCGGTGAGGGCATCCCGCACCTCCCGCTGGAGATCATTGGCCGCCGCGTTAATCAACGTGGAGCGATAGGTGGACACGTATACCGCTCCGGAGATCACGGCCACCACGCCCAGCACGGCCATGGCCATCATGAGTTCCAACAGCGTAAAACCATTGCGCAACGGTCGATCCCGCATGGGTACCTCCTCATCGGTCGGTCAGGGCGGTCCGCGCCTGCACCGCGTAGGTAATGCCTCCCGGCCCCGTCCAGCGCGTGGTAACCCCAACGATAACCGGGTTGGTGTTTCCCGCCGGTGCGGGAGAGGTCTGGGCCGGATTACCGGCCTCGTCCAGCAGGTCAATCTGGTAGGTCTGGTTCGGGAGGGTGAACAGCCCGGGCAGCAGGGCGCGATCCGCCTCGGGCAAGGCGGCGTAAGCCTCCGGCGTAGCGGGAAACGCGTCACGCCACCGGATGGCCACGCAGGGAAACTGTGGTTCGTCCGAAGGGCATACTGCATCAGGTTCTGCGTTGAGCACCGCCTGCCGCAGGGCGGACAGTACCGCCCGACAGTCGTTCAACGCCCTCGTGCGTTCTTCCTGTAACCGGATCGAAGCATAACTCTGGATAAACCCCTGGGCGGTAACGGCCACGGTAATCGCCAGGATGGCGACCGCCACCATGACCTCGATGAAACTCAGTCCCCGGGTATCCCGCCACCGGAAACGGTTATCTAAACTGCCATGATTCATGGTACACTCCACAATTGTTACCCCGCCCAACCCTCAACGGCCCGTTAGAATTATACCACGGGCAGAAAATTTACAGCGGTATCTTGTCAAGGGTTTCAAATTTTAAATTTTTATCGATTATATCGTTTATAGCACTAATCCATGGGCTTCCGGTATTCAGGGCCGGGCACAGCAGGTAGGCGTCTCCGCCGTGCCGCAGGAAGGTGTCCCGACCCGTTATCCCCAGTTCTTCCAGCGTCTCCAGGCAGTCCGCCACGAAGGAAGGCGCGATCACGGCCAGCCGTCGGACCCCGCGACGTGCCAGGCGCGCCAGTTCACCCGCCGTATCCGGCGCCAGCCATCCCCGGCCCAGCCGGGACTGCCATCCAAGGCTGGCACGTTCCCGGGGCCAGTTCAATGCTTCGAGCAACCGATCCATGGTAGTCCCGCACTGGGACACGTAATCGAACCCGGGGCCCCGGGCAGCATCCCGACGGACATGGCTCAAGGGTAGTCCATGGAAACTGAACAGAAGGTGATCAGGCTGAAAGGTCTCCAGCGAAGGAAATACCGTTTTCGTGAGGGCATCAATGTATGCCGGATCGTCGTAGAACGGCGGAATGATGCCCAATACCCGCAGGCCAGCGTTCCGGGCGGCCTGCAGGAAGCGCGTTTCCAGGGTGCCACGGGTGGCCCCCGCGTACTGGGGAAACAGCGGCATGAACAACCACGGCACATCCCCGAGGGACGCGGCTTTCCGCGCGGCATCCTCCAGGGTTGGGCTCCCGTACGCGGATCCATGGAGCACCGGCAGGCCCAGTTTGCCCTCGAGCGCTTCCGCGAGGGCGGCGGTGTGGGCGGCAAGCGGAGAACCCAGGGGCGTCCAGATTCGCCGGTAGGCCTCCGCGGAACGGTATTTCCGGCGGGGCACGATCAATCCCCTGACCAGCAGGGCCCGGAGAAGCCACGGCGCGCGGATGACCATCGGATCCATCAGGAAGCGTTCCAGGTACCGGCCCACCGCCTCGGGCTCAGGGGCCTCCGGTGATCCGGTCCACCCGAGCATCACGCCGTAGCGGGGAGTAATATGAGGGGTCGAACACAACACGCGCGCATCCGGAAGTTGATACCGTTTTTCTCGAAAAGGTATAATTCCACAAACCCTGTGTGATTTGTGAATTTCCAACCAACCACAGAACAGGACAGGCGGGGGCTTTTATTTTTCGCGGAGGGTTCCGCGAGCCGTGCCGGCTGTCCAGCAAGGAGATCCTGACACCATGGCCAAGCAGAAGAACGTGTATTTCTTCGGCGGCGGGAAGGCCGACGGCAACGAGTCGATGAAGGAACTGCTGGGCGGCAAGGGTGCCAACCTGGCGGAAATGTGCAATCTTGGGATCCCGGTACCCGCCGGGTTTACCATCACCACCGAGATGTGCACGGTGTATTACGCCAACAAGGGGAACCTGCCCAAGGAACTGGAAAAGGAAGTGGACGCCGCGATGGCCAAGGTCGAAAAGATCATGGGCAAGAAGTTCGGCGATTCCAAGAATCCCCTGCTGGTTTCGGTCCGTTCTGGCGCGCGCAAGTCGATGCCCGGCATGATGGACACGGTGCTGAACGTGGGCCTGTGCACGAAGACCATCCCCGGGCTCATCGCGCGGACGAACAACGAACGGTTCGTCTACGACTCCTATCGCCGGCTGATCATGATGTACGCCGACGTGGTGATGGAGAAGGCGGCGGGCATTGAACCTCCCGAGGGTAAGGCGGTGCGGCTCCAGATGGAGCACCTGATGGAAGAACTCAAGAAACAGAAGGGCTACAAGTCCGACGTCGACATGACCGCCGACGACCTGAAGTACCTCGCGGAAGAGTTCAAGAAAATCGTCAAGAACACCCTTGGCAAGGAGTTCCCCGACGACCCGAAAAAACAACTGTGGGGCGCCATCAAGGCCGTGTTCCAGTCCTGGAACGGCAAACGGGCCGTGGCTTATCGCCGCATAGAGCGCATCCCGGACGACTGGGGCACGGCGGTCAACGTGCAGGCCATGGTCTTCGGCAACACGGGCGACAAATCGGCCACGGGCGTGGCGTTTACCCGCAACGCGGCCACGGGTGAAAACAAGTTCTACGGTGAGTGGCTGGTCAACGCCCAGGGTGAAGACGTGGTGGCCGGCATCCGCACGCCGAATCCCCTCAACCGCGACTCGGCCAGCGAGCAGAGCAAGAACCTCGTCACGCTGGAAGAGGCCTTCCCGAAACTCTACAAGCAGTTGTGCGCCATCCGTCGCACCCTCGAGAAGCACTACAAGGACATGATGGATATCGAGTTCACCATCGAAGACGGCACCCTGTGGATGCTGCAGTGTCGCGTGGGCAAGCGCACGGGCACGGCCGCCATCCGGATGGCCGTCGAGATGGCCGAAGAAAAACTGATCGACAAGGCGACCGCCATCCTCCGCGTGCAGCCCAACCAGCTGGATGAACTGCTGCACCCGATGCTCGATCCCAAGGCGGAGAAGACCGCGAAACTGCTGGCGACCGGCCTGCCCGCTGGCCCGGGCGGCGGGGTCGGCCAGATCGTGTTCACCGCGGACGACGCGGCCGCGTGGCACAAGGCCGGCAAGCGGGTCATCCTCGTCCGCAACGAAACCTCTCCCGAAGACGTGCACGGCATGCACGTGGCCGAAGCCATCCTGACGGCGAAAGGCGGCATGACCTCCCACGCCGCCCTGGTGGCCCGCGGCTGGGGCAAGTGCTGCATCGTGGGCTGCGGCGCCCTGCACATTGACGTGGAAAACAAGAAACTCACGGTTGGCGATTCGGTCCTCAAGGAAGGCGACTGGATCTCCATGAACGGGTCCACCGGCAAGGTTTACCTTGGCCAGGTGCCCGTGCTGCCCGCCGAGCCCGATCGTAACCCGTGGTACAAGAAACTGATGCAGTGGGCCGACAGCGTCCGCCAGATCAACGTGCGCACCAACGCCGACACGCCCGGCGACGCGGCCCAGGCGGTGGCCTTCGGTGCCGAGGGTATCGGCCTCTGCCGTACCGAGCACATGTTCTTCGATCCCAAGCGGATTGTCCACATGCGCCAGATGATCCTGGCCGACTCGGTGGAAGCCCGCCGGGCCGCCCTGGCGAAACTGCTGCCCTTCCAGCGCGAAGACTTCTACGGTATCTTCAAAGCCATGGGTGGCCGGCCGGTCACAATCCGCCTGCTGGATCCGCCCCTGCACGAGTTCGTCGGCGGCCTGACCGACGAACAGATCGCCGACCTGTCGCAACAGACCGGCATCGCCGTCGAACGGATCAAAGCCCGCATCGAGCAGTTGCATGAACTGAACCCGATGCTCGGGCACCGCGGTTGCCGCCTGGGAATCGCCTATCCCGAGATCACCGAAATGCAGGCGAGGGCCATCTTCGAAGCGGCCGCGCAGGTCGTGAAGGAGAAGATGAAAGTGCTGCCCGAAGTGATGGTGCCGCTGGTGGGCACGAAGGCCGAACTCGATCACCAGGCCGCCATTATCCGCCGCGTGGCCGACGAGGTGCAGAAGGAACAGAAGGTCAAACTGAATTACATGGTCGGCACCATGATCGAAATTCCCAGGGCGGCCCTCACGGCCAACCAGATCGCCGAGGTTGCCGAGTTCTTCAGTTTCGGCACGAACGACCTGACCCAGATGACTTTCGGTTACAGCCGAGATGACGTGGGCGGCTTCCTGCCTTACTACCTCGAAAACAAGATCCTGCCCGAGGATCCGTTCGCGGTGCTGGATCAGCAGGGCGTGGGGCAACTGGTGGACATGGCCGTGCAGCGCGGCCGGTCGACCCGTCCCGAACTGAAGTGCGGCATCTGCGGTGAGCACGGCGGCGAACCCGAATCGGTGAAGTTCTGCCACCGGGTGGGCTTGAACTACGTGTCCTGCAGCCCGTTCCGCGTGCCGATCGCCCGTTTCGCCGCGGCGCAGGCGGCTATCCAGTGGCCCCGCGTGGCGTCGGTGAAGCCTGCCGGAACGAAGGCGAAGGCCAAGGCCAAAGCGAAAGCGAACGCCAAAGCCCGGAACGCGAAGAAGTAATTTCGCCATCAGCCAGGTCTGTGCCGGGCGTCGGTTCCGCGGAGCCGGCGCCCGGTTTCCATGAGCGTTTCCCGATCGCGTTCACAATCCCGGGGGAAGGTCTTTCGTGTCTTCGCCGTCTTCCAGCCATTCCGCCGGAAGGCGTCCCCCGGCCAGCAGGTCTTCCGCGAGTTGGCGGGTCTGGCGAAGCAGATCGGGATCTTCGAAGGCCTCCGGAAACCGCAGGGCCGCCTCTCCCGACTGGCGCGCGCCGAGCAGATCCCCTGGACCCCGTAACCGCAAGTCTTCCTCCGCCAGGGCGAACCCGTCGACATGCCCGCACAGGATGTCCAGCCGGGTCCGGGCTTCTTCGGTGGGGGGCACCCCCATCAGGAAGCAGTAGTCCTGTCGCGATCCACGGCCGACCCGCCCCCGCAACTGATGTAACTGGGACAACCCGAACCGCCAGGCGTCTTCGATGATCATGATGCCCGCGCCCGGTGCCTCGACCCCCACTTCCACCACGGTGGTGGCCACCAGTATGGCAATTTCGCCGTTCCGGAACGCTTCGAAAACCTGCCGTTTTTCGGGGGAACTCATCCGGCCGTGCAGGCAGGCCATGGGCAGATCCCGAAGGGGCGGCTGACGCCGAAGGTACTCCAGGTGAGCCTCCAGCGCGGTCGGGGGGGCTTCCTGGTCCGCCGGTGCCCCGGACTCCCCCTCAATGGCGGGACAAACCACGCACGCCTGGATGCCCGCGTCGACCTGTTCCCGCACCCATCGGTACATGTCCGCCCGTTTCGCCTCGGGAATCCGGGCGGTTTTTACCGGTTTCCGGCCCGGGGGCAATTCATCCAGAACGCTGACATCCAGTTCACCCGCCGCCACGGCCGCCAGTGACCGGGGAATAGGCGTCGCGCTCAGTTGCAGCAGGTCTGGCCGTTCCCCCTTTTCCGCCAGGCGCAGCCGCTGAAGCACCCCGAACCGGTGCTGCTCGTCCACGATCACCAGGCCGAGATGCTGAAAAACGGTATATTCCTGGAGCAGGGCATGGGTGCCGATGGCCACGTCGATACGTCCGAGGTGGAGCAGGCGGCGGGCCTCTCCATAGGGGTCGGTGTGTGCCGTAAGCAGCGTCGCGCGGATACCCAGTCGATGAAAAAAAGGCTCCAGTGACAGCGCGTGTTGCTCGGCCAGGGTTTCGGTGGGCGCGAGAAAAGCCGCCTGGAGACCGCTGTCCACCGCTGCCGCCAGGGCGTGCAGGGCCACCACGGTTTTACCACTGCCAACATCGCCCTGAAGCAGCCGCGCCATGGGGCGGGGAGCCGCCATGTCCTCCAGGATTTCCCGGATGACCCTCTGCTGGGCCCCCGTGAGCGCGTAGGGCAAAATGGACGGCAGGAAGGCCAGTCGGTTACCCTGAACATTCCGGGGAGACTTGGACCCTTCCCGGTACCTCGCGCGTCGGATGAGCAACCGCGCCTGGAACCGCAGGGCCTCTTCGAAGCGGAACCGTTTCAGGGCAGCCTCCACCTCGGCCATGGTGTCCGGGCGATGCAGAAACCGGATCGCTTCCGAGCGTCCGGGAAGATGGTATTCCCGTAGAACACTTTCCGGCAGGGTTTCAGGAACTTGTGGTCCATACCGGTCCAATGCAATTCGGATCAACCGCCGTAATTCCCGCTGATTCAGGCCCTCCGTCAGGGGATATACCGGCAACGGGGACGTTCTGGAACCGGGTTCCGGCCCGTCATCCAGCATCTCGTATTCGGGATTGTCCAGGCACCACCCCCGGCGGTGGCGCGGAATCCCCGTCAGGGCCAGCAGGGTCCCCGGGGTCAGCGCGCTGGCCAGGTAACCTCTCCCCCAGAACCAGGCGGTAAGCGGCCCCGAGCCATCGTCCACGGTAACGCGCGCGGCGGGAGGACGGCCGGGTGGTCGGGCCACACGCGTCCGCGTCACGGGAGCAATAACCGTGACCGGCTCGTCACGGGTTTCGGGCATAGCGCCGGTACGGTGCAACCGGGAACGATCGATCCAGCGCCGGGGAACCAGGGTCAGCAAGTCCCCCACGGCGCGCGCTCCCAGCGCGGCCAGCATCCGCGCGCGGGCGGCACCCACACCGGGGAGATCCGTTACGGGCGCGTTCAGCTCCGGAAATTCGGGCATGCTGGTGATCGAACCGGGGCGTTACGCTTTCGGGTCGGCGTAACGGTCCGTGAGGCAGTCGAACAGCGTGCGGTAGTACCGCATGAACCGCTCCGGTTCCGGGTTGTAGTTGATTTCCGCCAGGCAATACCCCGTAAACCGGATCTCCCGCAGCAGGTCAAACAGTTCCCGCCAGGGATAGATCGGTCGCCCGATTTCGTTGATGTGTACCTCGCCAATAAAATCCCGGACGTGGTCAAACGCCGGGCGGATGCTTCCCGAAGCGTCGGTCTCGCCCTCGTTGGAATTCCAGCACACCCTGGCGTTGGGGTGATCCGCGTGGCGGATAATCGTGGCGACGTTGGCCGTATTCCTGGTCTGTTCGCTGCCGTGCACCTCGAGCCATACCTGCACGCCAAGGTCCGCCGCGTACCGGGCCACTTCTCCGAGAGCCCGCCCGATACGCTCGAACGCCTTCTGGGGATCATCCCCTCGCTCCACGCCGTTCGGGCGCACCTTGATCCCCGGGGCCCCCACGTCAGCGGCCAGTTTCGCGTAAGATTTCGCGCCCTCGATATTTTCCCGAACCTTGTTTTCGTCCCGGCTGTGAAACTCGAAGGCCGTGCCCAGCCCGGCGATTGCCACGCCGGCATCGGCGAACCTTGCCCGAATGTCGGACCGTTCCGCGGGAGAGAGCCGATCTTCCACGCCATGGGCGTGGGTGGTACGCAATTCCACGCCGGCGAGGCCCGCCTTGCGGCACAGGTCGATCAACTGGTCGCAGGTCATGTCCTTGCCCATCTGGTAGGTAACCATGCCCAACTTGTATTCCGCGGGGGGGAGCGCGCCGGCCTTTTCCGTCGGCACCGTTTCGGCGGCGCGCGGATTGCCAGCGGCCAGCAGTCCCGTTACAGCCGTCGTGCCCGCGGTCAGGGTGAGCCAGTCGCGTCGAGTCCATTTTGTATCCATGTTTTCTCCTTCGTGCCCCTCGCGGGGTGGTAGGGGGACGACGATTATACACCATATACCGCGATCATGGTTCTCGCTGTGATCCGGATTGCGCACTCAAGGGGTACCTGTCGGCATTCTGGGGATTTCCAGAAAAAACTGAAGAGAGAGGGCAGATACTTTACTGGGGGATATTACCGAGGTGTTTTTTCGATCGGGACGGTATTTTAATAATAGAACATTATTCTTTTTTCGAAGCTTGTCGTTGCGATCAGCGTCCTGTCCTTCCGAACGAAGCGAAAATCTTCCCCTGTTCCAAAGATTTCTCCTCACTTCGTTCGTCGAAATGACGGGTGCCTCCCCGCCTGGACCGGGGCGGAGTGGCCATGGCCCGGGCCCTCCCTTCGTTCGTCGAAATGACAGGTCCGTCTCCACCCGTTCCTGCCGGGAACAGATCCGGCCCGCCTGTTGTTCTCTTATCCCGGAAAGTCAACATTGAATCCAAGCGATTCAACCAATTAAAATGTCCCGTTGGGGACTGCGGAGTCATGAGCGTGAACGTGTCCAGAAAAAAGGTCAAAGCCATCGTGGAAACTATTGGCGACGATTCGTTGCAGTTACTGCTTGAATTTCGCCAGCGAGTACGCTCGTGTTGTGAAGAAGCGCGGAAGGTCAATGGCAAGCCCAAGGTAATCTACCTTTGGCTGTGCGTGTCCGAACGGGGTATTGGTCACGGACCGGGACCCGCCAGAGCATCGCGCCGACACCCCATGAGCCTTGATGAATGGCTGACCGTCGTGGATGAAGCAGCCGCGATGGGGGCCACTTGGCTGGTACTGACGCTCCTGACGGAACTGGGACGTCACCCCGAGGTGTTCAAAATCGCCGAATGGGCCCAGAAAACCCACGGCATGACGATCGGATTCCACCTGGGTGTACCCGTGCTCACCAACGCGGAACGGGCCGCGCTGGGCCGTTTCGATCGAACAAAAACTCGGCTGCTGATCCGCCGGGAAGACGTGGAAAAGGTAAAAGACCTCGAGCGGGACGGCTTTGTTATCTGGACCGCCAACCCCCAGGAAGAGGGAGGGAAGCCCGATTGCCAGGGCCCGGCGCGCATGATCTACGTCAACGCCGAGGGGGACCTGTATACCTGCGGCCTGGTGGATGGTAACCCCGACTATCACATGGGCCATGCCCTGGAACGTCCCCTGAAAACCGTGATTACCGATCCCTCGGTACCTCACGCCGTGGATGAATCCATCCACACCGTTTCTCCCGCCTGCGACGGTTGCCCTTCCCTGGTGGCCAATTTCTTCCGGGACAACCTCTGATCGCCCTGGTGGCTCCCCAGGCAGGTTACACGTTCGCGGCCTGGTAGGCGTAACGGGAGACCTGTTCCGGGTTCAGGCCCAAGGGTTCACAGTAGGCCATGGCTTCGGGCGGCAGTTGCTCGATCACTTCACCATCCGGGGACATGCTGGCAACGGCCAGGTAAACCAGTCCCGCCAGGTCCGAATAGTCACCGGCCGACGGAGGATCCAGGTACCGGGCCGCCCCCAGTGCCAGTATCTCCGGCAGTTTCCATTCCTGGAACAACCGGTCCGCCACCTCACCGTGGTGTAATCCGAAAACCTGCTTTTCCGCTTTGGCGCGGGCTGGTCCCCATAGATTCCGGTCGATTTTTTTGTATTCTTCCGGGTCCGCCGCCGCCAGCACGAAAGACCCGACCGAGTGCAGGACCGCCGCCGCCTGGGCCACGTTGGTAATAATGTGGCCGGTCTTACCCGCTAGACTGGCCGCCATCACGCTGACCCGCCGCGCGTGATGGAATAGGGGCGAAAGCATCCGCTCCATGATGGGGCTCATCTGGGGCGCGTTGGCCACGATCACCTTCGTGCCCTCCACGCCCAGCAGCGTCAGGGCCATGGACAGGCTTTCCACCTTTCGTTCCAGGCCGTACGCCCGGGAGTTGGTCGTGGCCAGGATGATCGCGGCCAGCGTGGGGGCCGACGACACCACGACCAGCAGTTGCCGCAACGAGGCCGTATTGCTTTGTTCAAGCGCGGCCACGGCCGCGGCATGACGCGCGGAAATCTCCAGGTACTCCATTTCCTGGATACAGGCCATGTACCGCTCCGTCAGGTCTTTTTCCACGCTCGTCGCGGTACCCGTACCCGATAGCGAGACGGCAGACGCGCCGTCCCCCCCTGGTGATGTGGTCGTGGCCTGCTCCCCGGCGGCCGTTTTGATACCGCCTCCCCCCGTGGCCAGTCCAAAGGCGCCCGGTATGACCTTGGGCTCCTGGCCCGGTGTCCGGTAGTACTTCTGCACGAATGCCTGGTAATCCGAGTACGAACAGAGCACCGGGCGAATTTTCATGTTCGTCGCGGCGCGCACCGCCTCGACTGCCTCCATGTCCAGTGGACATACCATGGCCACCGTGAGCAACTGGCCCAGCCGGGTAACGGGAAGTACCATGTGCTGCTGGGCCAGTTCCCGCGGAATCATCTGCAGAACGTCCCGATCTACCGAATACCCTTCCATGTTGAAAGGCGTGATGCCCGGATGCTTTGACAGGAATTCGTGCAACCGTTCCCACGTGAGGAAATTCAGCCGGACCAGTGCCTCGTAAATTTTGCAGTCATTTTCCTTCGCGAACACGATCGCCTGCCGCATCTGGTCAGACTCGACTATCTTGGCGTCCCGCAACTCCGCCGAAAAGGAATCCAGCCCGGAGGCCGAAGGACTGCTCGAAGACCCGGTACGATCCCGCCGGGACATCACGCCTGGCCGGTTCACCGCGAACGGATTGGCGAACTGGTGCTGGCAACGACTGCAGATAAAACTGGGAGCGTTCAACTGGGGTGGAACCCGGAATTTCGATTGGCACTTGGGACACGCCACTATGCGCTGCACGGCATCGATAATCACGATTGCACCCTGCTTTCCGTTGCGGTTATGCTGTATACACTCGTATAAACCTACGTAAACTCTACGCGCGCGGTCTGGTTCGAGTCAAATCCCGCACGGGAACTGGTCGCGCGTGCAGGTCATCCGCCGATTCTGGCGGACATGATTTCACCCTGAGGGAAGTACAACATGGTTGGATGTCCGCTGATCCTGGTCACGAATGACGATGGCATTCACGCGGAAGGACTGCGGGCACTGGCGGAGACGCTTGCGTCTCTCGGGCGGGTGGTGGTCTACGCGCCCGACAGCCAGCAGAGTGCCGTGGGACATGGCGTCACCCTGCGACGTCCCCTCCGGGTGACCAAGGTCGCTCCCGATCGCTTCATGGTGGATGGCACCCCAACCGACTGCGTGATGCTCGCGGTAAGGGGCCTGATGGATCGCCGTCCCGACCTCGTGGTGTCCGGCATTAATGCCGGGGCCAACCTCGGCGACGACGTCACCTATTCAGGCACGGTTGCCGGGGCGTTCGAAGGCATGCTGCTTGGTATTCCCTCGGTGGCGGTCTCCCTCGTGGGCGGCGAAGAGGGCCACTTCGACACGGCAGCCCGCGCGGCCCTGGCCATCTGCCGGGACGTGCTGGATAACGGGCTTCCCCGGGATATCATGCTGAACGTGAACGTTCCGGACGTGCCTTGGGAACAGGTACAGGGCATGACCATAACATCCCTGGGACGCCGCAATTACCAGGAAGAAATCGTGATCCGAACCGATCCCCGGGGAACCCCATACTACTGGATAGGGGGCGCGGACCCTGATCACTACCCCATGCCCGGAAGCGATTTCGAAGCGATTGAACATCGGCAGATCAGTATTACCCCCCTCAGCCGCGACCTCACCGCCTGGGAGGCCCTCCATTCCCTGGCAGGCCGTTTTGGTCACGAATCCTGAGCAGCAAGCGTTCGTTGGGCGTGGAGGGGGAAGATTTCTCGCTCCGCTCGAAATGACAGGAAATGGATCGAAATGACAAGGGGTGATCGAAATAACAGGGAGTCGATCGCAATGACAACGCTTTGGGGAAAAGAGCAACTTCGATTATAAAAGGGCCATTAAAACCTGGCTTACCCACGCTTGCCAGGGCAAGTACCCCCTTCCCAGCGCGCATCGGTGTTCAACAGTGGATGACGGGGTCGGATTTTACCGGATCCCCCTTCCCAGCGCGCATCGGTGTTCATCTGGCTCTCTCCCCTTTCGGAACTTATCCCTCGCGGATTGGTGACAAGCGAAGGGATGTGATAGAATGCGTTCACGATGGAGGGCAAATCCATGGCCCGGACACGAGTCAACACGTGGTCGATCGTTATCGCCTTGACACTGGCGGTCCTGATGCTGGCTCCCGCCTGCGCGAAGAGCGCGCGTGACACTACCGGCTTTGCCGTCGTTCGTGACCTGCGCGCCGATGTCCCCTTTGAAGAGGCCTGGCAGGCGGTGAAGGCAGCCTTGCGCGACCAGAAACTGGAAATCTATACCCGGGATAAACGGGGGGCCTTCGTGGCCTATGGTGATACCCACCGACTGCTGTTCGTGCAGCCCCACCGGGTGAAATACACCATCGACCTTACGTCCGTCGGTGACCGGGAAACGGCCATCCACATCGAGGCGGTGCGCCAGGTGTATGGGGTTACCCTCCTCACTGAGCCGGGTTGGCATGACCGGAAACTGAAGGATGAGCGGGCCACGCAACGTCTGGCCGACGCGATCCTTGCCCAACTCAACGGCGGCCAGGCCGCGCCGGCTTCCGACGGCACGGCCCCGCCCGTAGAAGAATCCCGGAACGCGCCAGGATCCTGATCCATGATCCGCCGGCGGGGCGTCTGGCCGGCATGGCTGTTTCGTCCGCCTTCCGTGTCGGACGCGGGCTTTTTTCTACTGACCCTCACGCTGATGTTGATCCCGTGGGGCAATGTTGCCGTAGTGCCCGGACGCCTGTTACGGGAAATCGCCGCCCGTCTCGCGCCGGGGCTGCTGTATTTATTCGATTTTCTGCCCGTGGGGCTTTCCCTGACAATCCTCATCGGCGCGGCCTGTGTTCTGTGCGGCACTTTACAGGCGGCCCTGGCGGTCCGCCATTGCTCGCCGAGATCCCTGCTGGAAGCGGCGGAAGACGTGGGCCCCTTCCTGTTACTGCTCGCCGTGGCTGTCATCCAGCACCCGGTCGATCCCGCCCGACAGCAGGGCGCGATCGCCGGCATGACGGCTGCCTTCGCCGTGGCCGCGTCCGGCTACCTGTTCTGCTCAGCCAAGAATCATTCCATGACCCGACTCGCGGGACTGGTACGGGTATGCACGATATCCTGCGCGGTCGCCGGGGCCATCCGGCTGTGCAGTCCAGACACGCGCCCTCTTTTCGATGCGGGTAGCGTGAACCCCCTGGCGGTTCCCCTGGGAGTAACCCTGGCCCTGGGTGAAGCCCGGATCCTCACGCGGACCCTTTCGACGTGGGACATGGTCCCGCTAACCGTTGTTGCCCTAGAAACCGGATGGATGCATCCCGCCGCCGCCCTGCTTATCACGGGAATTCCCGTCCTGATCGCGGCAGCCCGGGCCATGCGGAGCCGATCCCGCCAGAAGGTTTTCCCCCCTGGACAGGCGCTGATTCTCCTGGGCATCACGCTCTTCGCCGCGGCATTCCAGGCGGAAACGCTGGCGTCCACGGTTCGGGACGTGTCCACGTGGGGGCAGCACGCCGTAGCCCTCGCCACCGATGCTGGATGGTTCGGGATGGGTCCCGGCATGGCGGCCGCCATGCTTCGTCCGGACGATCACAGGTACCATCCTGGCCGCCTGTCGTCGCGCTGGAGTTGGGACTGGTCGGCCTGTGCGCGCATGGATGGCTGTGGCTCATGCTGCTCCGACGATCCCGCCGGGCCATGGATCGGGCGTGGGCACGGGCCGCGCGCGACGCGCTCCTGGCTCTGTTTCCGGCCACGCTGCTCCTGCCCGTATCTCCGGCGCTGTTCTTCTTCCCCGCGGCGCTCCTGTTTCTCGCTTTCACGCGGGACCCCACGCGCCCGTCGAGACATGTCCTGTCCTCCCGTCCGGCCACGGGCCTTGTTTTCAGGGTAGGGGCTCATCTCCTCGTGGCAGGACTTTCCTGTGCGCTGGTGCTGAACGTCTTCCGATTCGGCTGGATCGTCCGGGAATCTGACGCCGCCACGGGTTCCATCCGTGCCGCCTGGAGCGCGGAACAGCAGGGCCATTACGAAGCGGCCCGCTCAGGGTGGTCCGATGCCGCATGGCGGCTGGCCCTGCTCACGTTGCTGGACGAATCTACCGTCGTGGAGGATTCACCAGCGACCGCGGCGGCACGCCAGGCGGGCATGGACCGGTTGCTCGCGGAAACCCCGGGATGGTTCTCCCACCCGGATATCCGGCATAAACAGCCCTGGGCGTGGCCCCTGCTGATAGCCGCCCGTGACGCCGCCCACTTCGGCCAGGCCCGCGCGGCCCGGGCCCTTGGACATCCCGACGAAGCCCTGCTCTTTCTGGAAACGGTTGCCAGGAGTAACGTAAACGCCTGGCCGGAAATCTTGGTCCTTGGCGGACAGGTATTGCGGGAAACCGGGCAGGCGGAAACCGGCGACGCCATCCTGCGCCTGGCGGGAGAACTGGCTCGCGGGCTACCGGCCCTTCCCCCCTGGGCCCCCGCGGCTGCCATTTCGTATTCCCGCTTCCTCGCGTCGCTGGGACTCGCTCCCCCCCTGACCCCGCCAGCCACGCCGTGACGGATCCCCTTCAGCGGATATCCGCGTCGAACCACTTGATTACGGCCATCAGGCCCCGGGCGCGTTTCAGCATGGTGGCTTTCAACCCCCGCCGCCGGAGTTTATCCTTGGCCTCTTCCCGGTCTTTCGCCACCACGATCCCGCCGACGAAGGACTTTTCCGTGTCCTTATCGCCTTCCGCCCGTATGGCGTGATACTCGAACGTTGCCACTGGACCATCTCCACGCGTTCAGGACATTCCACCTGAAAATATAATGCCATTCCGGGGCCTTGGGATAACAATCGTGAAGCCCAGGCCGGGCCTGGCTGGCGCAAAGATTGGTAAAAAGCCCATCATCCTTGAAATTATTCCAACAATAGTGATAAACTATTATCATTATCGGGTGGAGAAACCGGATGTCAGCAAGGCTGGCCACGGCAGTCTGTCGGTTAAAGCGGCAGGAGTTCCGTCGCGCGGGGATCCTGCTCTGCGCGGGGATTACCCTGGTTATGGTGTCGTGGGCAACGGCCTTCCACCACCATGGCCCGGAGCCCTGCGACCGTCATCACCATCCGGAATGTCCCGTGTTTCTTGCGGGGGTGGCCGTAGCGGACTCTGCCGCCTTCGTGGATCTTCCGGCTCCGGAAGTGTCCTCCGACCTTCCGGAGACAACCCCGGAAATCCCGCCGCCCGGACACGCCTTCACGCCGGACAACAAGCGCGCCCCTCCTACCGGTTGAGGACCGTCATCCCCTAAATCCGGTCCATGCCGTTTTCCCTCGCCGGGCAGTTCCCGGTTGAGGTGCGCGCGTGTTCTCGTTTCCCCTGAACGAGCAGATTTTCCAGCAACAGGTTTTCATGTCCAAGACATCAGAAGGAGTATTTCACATGTATTGGTATTTCAAGAGGTTCAGGCGTCTGCCCGCGACCACGCGTCGCGGTTTCACCCTGATTGAACTGCTAGTGGTGATTGCCATCATCGGCATCCTGGCGGCGATCCTGCTGCCGGCGCTGGCACGGGCCCGGGAGTCGGCCCGTCGCGCGTCCTGCCAGAATAACCTGAAACAACTGGGCCTGGTTTTCAAGATGTACGCCAACGAGGCGAAGGGCGCGTTTCCGCCGGTCAAGGCGACGAACTGCGACGGCACGCCCACGGCGGCTTTCGCGGCCACCCCGGACGTCGTAACCATGTATCCGGAGTACCTGAATGACCTGAACGTGCTGATCTGCCCAAGCGCGTCGTTTGCCGATACCCCGGAAAAAGTATGGGACCAGGGCAACAATCCTTCCACCAACTGGCAAGAGGCCTTTGAGGAGGGCCATTTGCCCACGGCCAACAACGGCGTGGTGGAGCCCTGCGAGATTTACGACCACCCTTACATTTACTTTGGTTGGGCTCTGAGTTCCACCCTGCTGAGTTCAGCCGAGGCGATCGGGAATTTTGACGTGAACGTGATGGAGGAACCCGACGGGTTAATTCACCAGCTGGAGGCCGATCCACGCAGGGCCCACGAGGACTGGCAACTGATGGTGCCGCTTACGGCGGCATCTCCCAGCCTGACCGTGTACCGGTTACGCGAGGGTATCGAGCGGTTCCTCATCACCGACATCAATAACCCAGCCGCGGCCAACCAGGCCCAGTCCGACGTGGCGGTGATGTGGGACGCCCTCGGTGAAGAAGCGAGTCACTTCAATCACGTGCCGGGAGGTTGCAACGTGCTGTTCATGGACGGTCACGTGGAATTCCTGCGGTACGTGCCCACGGCCTCGGAACCCAACACGGGGAACAAGTTCCCTGTCAACGGCGGAGGCCTAGTGGTGCACGAGGCTACCCATGGGGGGCATGATCACCAACACCCCTGAGCGGTCTTGAGACCTTCGCTGGCGGGTCGGCAGTTTCGGCTTCCGGCCCGCTTTTCATTTACAATTTCCGGACAGATCGGGACAGCATCTCATGGAAGTACGCGGTACACCAATTGAAGGCTTGCTGGTTATTCAGCCGAAAGTCTGGCGGGATGACCGGGGGTTTTTCCTGGAGTCATACCAGGCACGCCGGTATGCCGACGCGGGATTACCGGAACGGTTCGTGCAGGACAATCACTCGTGTTCCGCCCGGGGGGTGTTGCGGGGCCTGCATGGCCAGTTTCCCCGGGCCCAGGGGAAACTGGTGCGGGTCATCGAGGGAGAAATCTGGGACGTGGCGGTGGACCTGCGGCCGGGATCGCCTACCTACGGCCGGCATTACGGCCTGACGCTTACGGCGGACAATTTTCTGCAGTTTTACATCCCCCCCGGTTTCGCCCATGGATTCTGCGTGCTGTCGGACCGGGCGCAACTGGAGTACAAGTGCACGGAGTACTATTACCCGGAAGATGAGTTTGTGCTGCGCTGGGATGACCCGGCGCTGGCGATTCCGTGGCCAGTGAGGGATCCGATACTGTCCTCCCGGGACCAGGGGGGGCTGCCCCTCGCGGCGCTGGAAGAAGCGCTCCGTTCCCGGGGGTGGAACGGCTAGTCCGCCCGTATCAGCCGAACCATACCAGGGCCAGGACGACGACCGCCGCCAGCAGGATCCGGTACCACGCGAAGGGTATAAACGTGTACCGGCGGATGTAGTTCATGAACACGGCCACCACCCCGTAGGCCGTCAGGAAGGACAGCGCGCAACCGATGACCAGCAGGCCCCATTGCGCGGGAGTGAATTGCAACCCCGCCTTGAGGGTCTTGAGCCCGGCAGCCCCGGCCAGGGTGGGTATCGCCAGAAAAAAAGAAAATTCCGCCGCCGCGGCCCGGTTCACGCCCAGAACCATCGCCCCGATGATGGTGGCGGCGGACCGGGACGTGCCGGGAATCATGGCCAGGCACTGAAACAGGCCCACGGCGAGAACCGTCCGGAATGGCAGGGCCGCGGGGTCGGTAAACCGGACCTTTCGGGGCTTCTTCTCCAGGACAATCAGTATGACGCCACCCACGAACAGGGCAGCGGCCACCACGCCTGGCCGGAACAGGTAACGATCGATCAGGTCGTCCAGCAGTACCCCCAGCACGGCAGCGGGCAAAAAGGCGGTCATCACCCGGGCCCACAGGGCAACGGCTCCCGGGGCGGGATGCCATGACATCCCCTGGAATGGCCATAACTGGCGGCGGAAATACAGGACGACCGCGAAAATGGCCGGCAGTTGAACGATCACCAGGAAGGCATTGGTGAACCCGGGATCGCCCGGGGGCAACCACGCGGCAGCCAGAATCATGTGCCCGGTACTGCTGACCGGCAGAAACTCGGTGATCCCCTCGATGAGCGCGAGCAGCAGGGCGGATAAAAGAGACATACACGGGGCTCCGGAGATTGGGATGGTCGTTCACCTGGTCGCCATATTCTGATCCCGCGCTGACCATAAATCCAAACCGACATCACGCCCGAATGGTCTGGTAAAGTAACGTAACGGATTCAGGTCTTCGACCAGGAGGAGAACAGGCCATGCGGTATACCGGTATGATGGGCGTGATATGGCTGGCAGTGGCGGGACTGGCAACGGCGGACCCGCCCATGACCAGTGGCGTTCCCGCCATCCGGAACGTGATGGACTACGGGGTCACCCTGGACGGATCGCGGGACTGCACGGAAGCCTTTCAGCGGGCATTGAACGACGTGGCCGCCCTGGGCGGGGGCGCGGTGGAAGTACCCACGGGACGCTACCGGTTCGACGGGTCACTGGAAATTCCATCGAACGTAACGCTCCGGGGCACCTTTGCCTACAGTCCGGCCCACGCCGGTATCCGGGACGTTGGGCAGAAAGAACCACCCGTCTTCGGCAGCGTGCTCGAACCCCGCGGCGGGGCGGGATCCGAGGAAGGCGCCCCCTTCCTGCTGCTGCGGGATAACGCCACGGTACAGGGCTTCACGGTGCACTACCCGGAACAGGATCCCCAGGCACAAGAGCCCACGCCTTATCCATGGACCGTGATGATGCGTGGCAACAACTGCGCCCTGCTGGACATGCAACTGCTCAATCCCTTCAAGGCCATCGACGCATCGGAGAATCAGCGAGTCCTGATCCGGAACATTCATGGCCAGCCCATTCGCCTGGGCATCTACGTGGACAAGGTATTCGACATCGGCCGGATTGAAAACGTGCACTGGAACCCCTGGTGGTCCTTCAGAACGCCGGTTTACGCGTGGCAGATGGAACACGGCGAGGCCTTCGTGTTTGGCCGGACCGACTGGCACTACGTGCTGAACACCTTCTGTTACGGGTACCACGTGGGCTACCACTTCATCGAAACGGAACAAGGCGCGTGCAACGGCAACTTTCTGGGCATTGGCGCGGACGACTGTAACACGGCCGTGCTGGTGGACCAGGCCGCGCCCATGGGCGTGCTGATCACCAATGGCGAATTCACCTCGTTCAACGGGGAAGACCCGGTGATGATTCGGGTGTCCCGGCACCACAGCGGCACGCTACGGCTGGTCAATTGCGCGTTCTGGGGACCCTGCCGGCGGATCGCGGATATCGATGGAACCGGCATGGTCGGCTTTGGCGACTGCACGTTCCAGGAGTGGAGCCGCGCGCCGAAAGATTCGCCCGACGCAGGCAGGGAATTCCCGGCCATCCGGGCCCTTGGTGGCTCGGTCATGATCCGGGGTTGCGAGTTCATGGAAAACCGGCCGCAACTGGAAATCGGGCCACGGGCTTTCCGGGTGTTATTCTCCGAGAACTTCACGATCGGCAAACTCCGCGTGATCAAGGGCAAAAGCGACGCCCACGTGCTGATCAGGGACAACATGGCAACACCCACGGACCAGCAGTGGAAAAAACGTTACAAGACCATGCCCGGGTTGCGGGGACAACGTCTCCGCGAAACCATCCGCTGAATTGCCCTGGGGGCTGACGATACCGATACCCGGAGCGGCTCCACGCGAGGGCATCCCGCGCTGGCTTCCCGAGCAGCCGCGTTGGCCGATCGATGGAACGCGCCATGCCACGACAGCCCCAGACGTCTCACCCCCGCGCGCGGTTACCGTTCAATGACGGCTTGTGGCAGCCAAGGTTACAGGCCAAAGGCCAGGCCGATAACCACCGACAGCAGCGCCAGGAGCAGCAGGAAGAACGGCATGGCCCCCAGCGGGTTGGGGGTGTATTCGAACGCCCGTTGCAGCACGACCGCCGGCTGGCCCGGATCCGACTCCAGGTACACGTACAGGTCCGTAACGCCCGTGAAACCGGCCCTGGGTACCCGGAATTCAAACACGTATTCATCCGTTCCCGTCCTGGTGATAAACCGGGATTCATTCACCGTGACCCTTCGGCCATCCGCGGCCACCAGTTCCACCCGGTCCACGTACGCCAGGCCGCCTTCCGCCGCGTGCAGCGTCAGGACCGTTCCACCCGCTTTCGGTCCCCGGGGCGTGGCACCCGGCAGGCCGTTCACCTTGGCGATCTTGACCAGTCCCGCCGCGCGATCGGATAGCAACGCTCCCTGAACCAGGCGGAATCCGCCGGGCGCGTATACCCGGGCCGTAACCGTCTCGGGACGCGCGGTCGCGGCACTGACCTGGTCCGGCGTGGGATTGATCTCCTCGTTCAGCACTACCGATTCGTATCTCGGTGACACCGGTTCTTCGCGCGATTCCGTTCCGGCCAGGTAGTCGTACCGGGAAACCACGCCAAAAGTCCGCAATCCCGCCCGCAGGATGGCATATGTCAGGTTGGACTGTCCCGCCGGTAACGTGATCCGCAACGGCGTGCCGCTCGTGGGCGTACCGTCGGGAGTTCTTCCCCGTGACAGGGCCGCCGTCACCGTCGCGTCCGCGCTTTCCAGTGTCGGCTTGCCGCCAACCGACGGACGCTCGGCCCCGGACGCCTGGTAGAAGTAGACACTGAAATCGTACAGTCCCGGCACGCCGGCATCCAGGGTGCCGGGCGCGTCAATGAGGCTGCCGGCAAGAGACCCGGACGGAACCGCCGTGTCAACCTTGGCCGACGCGGCAGCTATACGCCGGAGCAGCACAATGCCATGGAGGGGACCGGCAAGGTTCAACGCCGGCACTTCCAGCGTGGCAGTGTCCAGATCGCCGTTTTCGGCCAGCAGGGGCACCACGGCCGGCACGGAGGTGTCCGGCAACGTGAAGGCCGTGACCAGCGTTCCATCAGTCGGAGAGGCCTGGTAGCGCAGGTAGGTGAAGGTAACCCCGCCGGGCGTTTCCGCTTCCCCGTCCCGCACGCGGAGGGTCACTGTCAGCGAGGACAGGCCGGGCGCCCGATCCGCGAAGGACGGCACCTCCACCACCGCCGACGTTCCATCCGGCGCGGCGTTGTACAGGGTGGCCGCCACGCCGTCGAACATCGCGGTCATGCCGTCCCGAAGTCCCTTGCCGTGGATCGTCGCGGTTACCCCACCGAAAATCCAGGCCCAGGACGGCTCCACGGCTTCCACGTCGAAGGACGACTCGAACGTCGCTTCCAGCGTCACATCTCCGGAAAGCGTGATCTCCTGGATGGGGCTGGTTGGATCGGCCAGAAGCGTCGCGCCGGGCCCCGTCCATTGGCTGAACACGTAACGCGGCGCGGGCGTGGCCACCAGGCGAACGGTCGCGCCATGGGGAAACAGCGTGTCCACGTTTTTGGCCGGCGTCTCCCCGGAGGGCACGGTTTCCGCGGAGACCGTTCCCCCCGTACCCGAGGTCACGACGAGCCGGACCGGTGGATGAAACAGCGCGCCGACCTGCCGGTCCGCGTCCATCACCACCACGGTCGGGTTGGCCTGGGGGTCGTCCACATCGCCGGTCCACCGGTCGAACACGTACAGGCCGTTCGCCGTGGCGGCCAGGGTCACCGCCACGCCGGGCAGGTACCCCGCGGCAGACAGGGGCGGGTCCGCGGATATCGTTCCGCCGGGCCCGGGATCATCCAGCAGCAGGTACCGGTTGGTTTCGGGAATCATGACCGCCCCGACGGTCCGGTCGGCGTTCATGATCACCGTGATCAGCGACTGGGCCGGGTCGGCCACGCCTGCCAGGTCACCCGTCCACCGGACGAAACGGTATCCCGCGCCAGGCATCGCCGCGAGGCTGACGCTGGTGCCCGCGGGATACCCGGTGGCCGGTTGCGCGGGGGTCACCGTGACCACGCCCCCGGACACGGTATCCAGATTCAACCGGTACCGGTCCGTTACCAGCGGGTGGAACTGCGCTTCCAGGGTGTTTTCACCCACCCCGAGCGTAAAGGTCAACGGGTTGACCGTGCCATCCCCCCGATTCACGTCGTTCACGAGCCATCCCGTCAGCGCGGACCGGTCGTCCGGGCGGGCCGTCGCCGTCACCCGCGCGCCGGCCCAGAAGGTCCCTGTCCCCAGGGCAAGGGCGGACGAATCTCCCAGTTCCACCACGTTTTCCAGGCCATACTCCGGCTGGCTGACCACGATGGAAACCGTCCCCGACCCGTCTCCCGACGTGGTAGTTTCGAGCGTCGCCGTCGCGCGAACCTGGGTGCCCCGGAACAGGTACGCGTCCCCCGGATTGTTCCGCGAGCGGACCAGGATCGAAACGGGCCGTTGCGCGGCCTCCCCGAGCAACCCGGAAAGGTCCGGGGACGTAATGAACAGCAGGTTATACCCATCGGCGCCGGGAGGCGTAACGGCCACCGTTCCGGCCGGCGTGTTCACCGCGCGGAAGGCCGCGGGAATCCATGTGGTCTCCGTGCCGTTTTCATCCGCGAAGAACACTTCCAGGGCATCGCCAGCCTCCGCGAGGGTGAGACCCACCTCGGGATCGGCCCCCCCGGCCACCGGGAACCGGCCCCGGAGCGTGACCGGGACCGGCAGGTCTGGCGGCAGCACGGGCGGCACGCAGGCGGTTACGCGAAGGGCCGAGATAACCGGCACGAACGCCCCCGCCATGTTTACCCGGGTAAGGACCACGCCATTGTCCCGGCTCACGGTGGGCCCGGCGTCGGCTAGCCGCCACAGGGGCAGGTCCGGATGACTGGTAAAAATGCCGTTGCCGTTCTCTTCCACCTGGTCCAGCAGGGTGCTGACCCCCTGGACGGAAACGCCCGCGTCCGCGGCATCCGCCGGAAATCGCAATCCACTGATAACCAGAGAACAGAACAGCGATCCCAGGTCTTCCAGCACACCCCGATTCCGGGACACCAGGGTCACCTGCACGTAAGGCGCGTTTTCCGGCAGGGTGCCCGGGATCGCTTGCCGCACCGCCTCCGCCCAGTCGGCCACATCCGTGTAGGTCGATCCCGTCACGGCGTCGATCAGGTCCTCCGGCGCGTCGGCCACTTCGACCACGGCGATCACTTCGTCGTCAGCGTCCACCAGGCCCGCGCCGACCAGCAGGCTCAATCCGGGCACTACCACGGTGATGTTATCCCGGGGCTGGAGGGTCACCATGCCACCGTCGGCCTTGTCCGTGGATCCGTCCTCGACGCGCCGGGCGCACACCGTCCGGTACCCGCCGCCCTGTCCCCGGGTCACGGCTGCCCAGCAGATCCCCGGTCCCACGGTCTCAAACAGGGTCCGGGGCAACCCGTTATCATCGGGGTCCACCCATGCCGCGTCCAGGGTTTCCACGTTCACGGTCACGGCATCCTCGGGCGACGTGGTACCCAGGTCGCCCCAGACCACCCAGTCCCCGTTTTCGCGGGCGGCCCGGGCGGATCCCGCCAGGGTATGCACGGGCAAGGTCGCCGTCTCCGCGACCGGCGGGACGAACGGCCCCGCGTTCAGCGTTCCCTGGTACCCCGTAGTGGTCAGCGGTCCCACCATGGCGGAGTCCGGTCCCTGCCAGTAGGGCACGGCGTAAGGCGCGGGGGTCTGCCAGACCGGGCCGATCACGTGGTAGACAAACGCCGGTTCCGGCAGGTTGCCCTTGACCGGCTCCGCCGAGACGGGCACGGTCAGGCAGGGGGAAGCGGCATTGCCTGACCGGGTGCGGAAGGTAACCCGGTTCACCGGGGAGACCGGTTTCAGCGGAATGCTTCCCGGCCGCGCTTCTTCCGCCAGCACCTTGTCCAGCAACCCGGCCATGTCGGGGCGACTGCCATTGCCGGCCGGCGCGGTACCTCCCGCCAGGACCAGCCACAGCACCAGCGCGGGCGGCAATGCCGCCAGCAACGCGCGGATCAGGCGGCCCCTTGCCGGGTTGTTCGGTTTCTCCATGTCCCGTCCTCGTTTCCGCACAATATAATACACGCGGCGCGGCGCCAGGGAACCAAGTTCCCCTACCGGAACACCGTCCCCGCGGCAACCATGCCCTTAAAGTATTATTCCCCCGCCTCCGGCCCGGTTCCCGGGGACGCGGTGTTCATGGCCGGTGACGTATCCAGCCCAGGCGTTCCCGGCGGGTCGGCGTCCCCTGCCGGCTTTCGGGGCAACCACGCCAGGGCGGCCAGTCCCCCGGCCACCATGGCCATGCACACGAACTGCGTGGCGGTCAGGCCAAGCACGTGACGGGGCTCGTCTCCCCGCATGGTTTCCAGCAGGAACCTCCCCAGGCCATACAGTACGAGGTACCCGAGAAAGATGTCCCCATGCCGCTTCCGCCGGGGATACGCCCACAACAGCAGGCCAAACAGCACCCAAAGAAAAACCGTCTCGTACAACTGTACCGGGTGCACCGGCAGGGAAACCTTCGCGCCCGAAGATAGCAGCCCGGCGTCCAGTTGCTGGCGGTAGGCACCCCACCCGGACCGCGGATAGCACACGCCCCACGGCAGGCTGGTCCTGCTTCCCCAGCAGCATCCGTTCAGGAAACAGCCGATCCGCGCGATACCGTGGGCAAGGGCCAGGTAGGGCGACACCAGGTCGGCTACCGGCAGGATCGGCGCCCCGACCCACCGCAGGTAGAGCACGACCATGAAAATCCCCCCGAACAATCCCCCCAGAAACACCATCCCCCCGTTCAACAGGAACGACAGCCACTTCCAGTCTTCCCAGGTTCCGTACTGAATGACCCAGTAGAGTTTCGCCCCTACCGTGCCCCCCACGAACGCCCAGATCCCCGCCATCGTGGTAACCGGGTAGGGCCGGGGCAGGCGGCGATTGTGGCGGTCCGCCAGCAGGGCCGCCACCACGAACGCCAGGGTAAAGGTTGCCGTGTAGGAAAAAAACGTCAGGTTGCCGATTTCAAACAGGATGGGACGCATGAATACCTCGGGTCGCGATCCGGTTAGAAGCCATCAAAACGGATAACAGGTTATCCTTTTTTACGTCGCGCCAGCAACAGCAGCACCGGCGCCGCCAGCACTACCGGCGGTTCCACGCCATGGGTCACCAGCCGTTTCGAGCAGCCGAACCACAGCGAAAAGAGGGAACCACCCGCCCGGGATCCCTCCACCCCTTCGCCCGACGGCTGGGCCGGACACCGCGTCAGCCGGTCCCGTGACACCACCCAGTACCGCGAGGTCACCGGCGTGAATGTCGCGCTCAGGCATCCCCCCGCGCGCGCCGGCCGGGGCGCGCTTTCATCGAGAAACGCGCCTTCCTGGGTCCACGCCGTGCCCAGGGGCAGGGGGGATGGATCGTCGGCGGATTGCCGGAACACCCGGTATTCCAGGCCCGTCACGGGCGTCCAGGTGATCCGCACCCCGTCCGACCGGTCCGTGGTCGCCTGGACATCGGCCGGAACGGCCGCCGGCGCGCATCCGTTCACCACCAGCGAGCCCTGCTGCACCACCACGGGCAGGGCGTTCCCCGCGGCGTCGGCCGCGCTCGACACCAGCGGCGGTTCCGTGCCGTAAAAGGCGGGATGTCCCGTGTCCAGCCCCCGGAGCGTCGCCGTGCCGTACAGGTCGGCCGCGGCGCGGAACGCCAGGGTGAGCATTGCTCCCCGGGGAATGGCTTCCTTGCCCCCGGCAATGGCCACCAGCAGCACTCCTTCGCCGGCGGGCGCGTCCACCGGGTCGATCACGTTGAAGTCGATGCCCTTACCGGCCGAGGAAAGGGCCGCCGCGGGCGCGGCGGGCGTCCGGAGGGTCCTAGTCTCGCCGTCATCTCCCCGGGCAGGCCGTCCCGCTCGGTCCCGCTCGATGATTTCGAACCAGGCCGTGTCCGGCGTGACCCGGGACCGGTCGTAGCCCACCCCCAGCATCAGCGTGGAGGGGGGCGTGTCATCGGTCCAGTCCAGGCTTACGGACACCTCGGCCGTCGCGCCCGGCGTCGCTGCCACCCCGGACTCCAGGGTAACCACTACGTCCGCCATGCCCGGCCCCATGGCCAGCGCGCAGAACAATCCAAGCCATTTCATCCTGGTCCCGTAACGCAACGCCCGGTGTCGTGTGCTCATCGCCCGTGTCTCCCTGGACTAGCCGGTTAGCCTTCCTATACCACAGTATACGTTTTCACACCGTCCCCGTGACATCCCCGGCGAACGGCCAACCCGGCAACGCCCTGGCACCGTTTCGACCAGGCAGGCAACGGACCCGGCTCCGCCACCGCGGGGGACGGAACCGGGCCCGCCGGGATCAACCGCGTGGAATCCGTCAGGCGCGGCGGCGTCCCATGACCCCGAGCAGGGCCAGCCCAAGGCCGGCCAGGAGGAAATCGCCCCCTGCCGCCGTCACCAGGTCCTTGATAAACAGTCGCCTGACGCATCCGAAGGGTCCGCCGAGGCCAAGGTATGACTCGATTTCCTGCCTGGATAACGTGTTATCTCCATTCCCATCGATGGCCTGGAAGGTTTCCCGGCTCATGGCAGGCAGCACGGTCAGCACTTCTGCTGCTGACAGTGCGCCGTTCCCGTTTCGGTCGACCGCCTCAAAGCCATCATACAGCATGGTCATGACCAGTCGCGGCGCCGGCGCCGTGCTTCCCCACGCGGGAAGCGTGGCGCTGCCACCACCGGTATCTCCGCCACCGGTATCTCCGCCACCGGTATCTCCGCCACCGGTATCTCCACCACCGGTATCTCCACCACCGGTATCTCCACCACCGGTATCTCCACCACCGGTATCTCCGCCACCGGTATCTCCACCACACGGACCCGTGGAAAGGACGAGGTACACGGTCTCACCCGGGGACACAGGCATGCCGGGAGCCGGACTCTGCCCGATCACGGTGTCTGCCGGGGCGGTTGGGTCGCAGACGCGGGTGAACGCGCCAACCGTGTAGCCATTCGACGCCAGCGTGGACTGGGCGGTGGTGCGTGCCTGGCCCACGTAAGACCCCATGGTCTGCGAGCCGGCTTGCCACCGCAGGTAGGGATAACTGGCGCCCTCTCGAATTCCCCATGCGGTACTGAAATTCCAGGTTTCGAAACTGGCCTGCTGCCGCATGGCCGCGGACGTCAACCCGCTGGCCCCATTGATCGGCGACTGGAAATTCCCAATCGCGTAAGCCTGCCGGGTGGTCTCGATATCCCAGTAGCAGTTCGTGAACCCGCCACTTCCTTCCCCGGCCAATCCACCCGTCCGTATGCGCTCGTTATACGGGCTGGTCGCGATAACCCTGCCCACCGCGTAACTCTCAGTGGTCGTGCCATTGTTACGCCCCGCCACGCCTCCTGAATAAGAAAAAGAAGAAGAAGAAGAAGTAACGGTACCTGTGGCGTAACTCCCACTGATCGTGCCATCGTTATACCCCGCCACGCC